>ERZ1026776.1072-NODE-1072-length-16306-cov-5.097963_pt1 | contig 16306 bp, 10 predicted proteins | sample MGYA00380125_ERZ1026776 | MGnify/ENA primary metagenome ERZ1026776 (study PRJEB33269, sample SAMEA4719761) | human gut metagenome | biome: human-associated habitat; feature: organic feature; material: feces | place: Cameroon | collected 2013-10 ...
GTGGGACATTCTGGCGCAGCGGGAATTCGCCGAGCGCAAGGGCTTCGAGAAAGGATACGCCGACGGAGAGGCAAAGGGAATTGCTGACGGGACGGCTAAAGGTATGGCTGAAGGTATGGCTAAAGGAATGGCTGAGGGTTTGGCCAAAGGAAAGGCCGAGGGGATGGCCAAGGGAAAAGCTGAAGGGAAGGCTGAAGGAAAGGCTGAAGGAAAGGCCGAAGGAAAGGCCGAAGGGCTTGTTGAGGGCAGACTTGAAGTGGCCAAGGCTCTGCTTGCCAGTGGAATGCCGATTGAGCAGATCAAGCTGTACACCAAACTTTCCAAGGAGCAGATTGAGGCAATTCAGTAATGGATACTTGAGCATAAGTGGTCAGTAAGAGACATTATCATGGCTAACCTCCGAAAGCTGGGGGTGGCTATGTTGGTATATTCTGTGCCGCAATACGTCGCCGAGGACAAGCACCGTGGCTACAACACCACCCACCTCATCAAAGTGCCACAGAGCCACCACCGTTAATCATAATAGAAGTTACTAAAATGCGCTCCCGGGTTCAGTATTCCGGGAGCGCTTGAATAATATGATCAGCAAGACTGATTACTCGACAACCTCAAAAATAGGGCTCGTTCCTTCAGCATCAGACTCTGCGGCCAAACGACATGTACCTCCATTAGGGGCCTCAAGCGCTTTCTTTCCAAGAGTCCAGTTAACGACACAGACCATTCTGACCTGCGTGATGTTCCTCGGAACGATGGTCGTGCTGAGGATGGATATGCTGATGTGCCTTTTCATCACGCTGGCCATAGCCACTTTCTACCGGATGTACAGCGGAGAAGGCGCGCGGAAATCCGACCCCGTGATGCTTCCCGTGTGGATTTTCTTAGCGCTGTTCACCAAAGGGCCGGTCGGTCTGCTGATGCCTCCGTTGGCGATAGCCGTGTTCCTCGCCGTGAACGGGACTGGAAAGGATTCCGTAAGTATCTTGGACTCAAAACCTGGGGCATCATCGCCGGTCTCGCCGCGATTTGGCTCACTTGCGTGTGGTTCGAAGGCGGCGCCGAGTACATCGACAACCTTCTGTTCAAACAGACGATGGGACGCGCGGTCAACGCCTTCACGCACGCCAAACCGTTCTGGTTCTACCTTGTGTCCATCTGGTGGTGCCTCGCTCCGTACTGCCTTCTGCTGATAGGTTCGCTCGTGGTGTCGCTGATTCCGGCGCGCCATCTGCCATCGGACAAAGCCGCCGGAACCTCGGATTCCTCACATACTCCGTCCTCCAAGCGTTCCGATCTGGAGATTCTGCTCCTTTGCGCGATAGTCTCGACAATCGTGATGCTGTCGTGCTTCAGTTCCAAACTGCCGATCTACCTTGTTCCGGTCTTCCCGTTCATCGTCTATCTGCTTCCCGTCCTGTTTGGCAGAACCGGCGAGCGCCGCTTGATGCCTTGGGCCGTCGGAATCTTCAACGTCCTGTTCATCATCGTCGGCGCGGGCGCTCTGCTGATCCTTCTCGGAGCGGTCAGCGTCCCAGCGGTGAATGAACTGTTGAATGAATATTCCTTCGCCCGGGAAATCCCTGTCATCAACGGAATCATCCTCCTGACGATTGCGAACTGCATCGGGCTATGGTTTCTTGTCAAGCGGAAATGCTGGAATATTCCGTCTTTCCTGCTAGGAGCAGGTCTGCTGCTCGCTGTTTTCTCCGCATCGGCGATTATCCGGGACGTTAACCCTTACATCGGCTACGGTTCCATCTGCGCTAAAGTCCCTGAAGGCACGCAGGTCGCCACAGTCTTCCTCCACAGACCCAAGAACATCGACACCTACATCGGCCGTCAGATCACTGACTACGGCAAGGATTGCGACAAGCTGGCCGAGGACATCGGCGAAGCTTCCGCAAGTGGCTCCGAGGCAAGGCATTTGACCATTGTCACACGCAGATCAAGGCTAGAAAGCGAACCGCTCCTACAAGAGATCTTCAAGTCCGGCACCGCCGTAATTCATTCCGGACCTTACTGCCTCACGACGGTGACCATCCGATAAATCCGTAACATTTTACACTTTTTTAAGATGCAGCATTGTCGTTCACAAACAAATCGCTAATTTTGCACCTGAAAAATTTGTAACAAGTTACAGAAAAATCAGACACCATGGTGCAAAGGACTCAATATCTGCAACAACTTATCGACAGTATGGGCAATGGTCTGGTAAAAACCATCACAGGTATCAGACGCTGCGGTAAATCAGTGCTGCTCAGGGACATATTCGGGCAATGGCTTAAAGACAATGGCGTGGATGATGGCCACATCATATATCTCTCTTTTGACGATATGGAAATAGAGGAACTGCGTGAGCCAAAAGAATTCTTGAAGATGGTCCGCAGTAGAATTTCCGATAATAAGACACACTATCTTCTGCTTGATGAAGTGCAACTTATGGACAGATTCGTGGAAGTTCTCATCAGCCTGATGCACAATGAAGTATTTGATATTTTTGTGACTGGAAGCAACTCAAGATTCCTTTCCACCGACATTGTGACTGAATTCAGAGGTCGCTCACAAGAAATCCGTATGCAGCCATTGACTTTTTCAGAATATATAAGTACATTTGATGGTGATAAAGATGAAGCATGGAGCGAGTATATCGAGTTCGGCGGGCTGCCACAAATTTTGTCTTTCAAGACCAAACAACAAAAAATCACCTACCTGTCAAACCTTGTTGAAACGGTATATATCAAGGACATAGTTGAGAGGAACAAGTTAAAAAGCGGCGAGGGAATCACAGAATTGCTTCGGACATTGGCCTCATCAATGGGTTCTCCATGCAATCCTAGACGAATATCCAAAACATTCGAAAGCGTTGAAAAGAAACACGTGTCCAGCGAAACAGTGGCACGACATATTCGTTATTTCAACGAGTCATTTCTGATAACAGAGGCTTTGCGCTACGATGTAAAGGGCCGCAAATATATAGGCACAGAGACCAAGTACTACTTCACGGATATAGGATTGCGGAACAGCATTCTTGGTTTTAGACAGATAGAAGAAACGCACATAATGGAGAACGTTCTCTATAATGAATTGAAATACCGTGGTTATAATGTTGATGTCGGGATGGTTGAAATCATGGAGCGGAACGCTGATGGAAAGCAAGAGCGCAAGCGACTTGAAGTTGATTTTGTCGCCAATCAAGGAAGCAAGAGGTATTACATACAATCCGCGCTCCGAATGGAAGATGATGACAAAGTCAGGCAAGAGAAGAAATCTCTGATAAATATTCCTGATTCATTCAAGAAAATCATCGTAGTGAAAGACCGTATTACCTCATACCACGATTATGACGGAATCTTGAGGGTAGGCTTATTCGACTTTCTTCTGAATCCGGACAGCCTTGATTTGTAGCTTTTCCTCCATCCTCACACGCAGATCAAGACTAGAAAGCGAACCTCTCCTGCAAGAGATCTTCAAGTCCGGCACAGTCATCCATTCCGGTCCTTACTGCCTGACAACCGTGGAGAGGCGGTAGGAGCGTTGTCCGATTGCAGGCACTGTTTTTGTAAGTAATTGATTCACATCATAATTACAACCACATAAAACACCTGTTATCATGCAATGTTTCCTAAAATTAACTGCGGCTGTCTTCTTCGCTACAGCTTTGTCATTATGCCTTCGCGCGGAAAAGGTCGACAAATCTCCCGTAACCTCCTTTGACCTCAAACGCTACCTTGGCACATGGTACGAGATCGCCAGATTCGACCACCCGTTCGAAAGAGGGATCTCGCACGCCGCCGCTGAATATGTCCTCAGGGATGACGGCAAGATCAGTGTCACCAACACCGGATGGAAGGACAGCCGGTCAAAGACAGCCATCGGCAAGGCCAAGCAACCTGATCCGGTCAACAACCCGGCTCTGCTCCGTGTCTCCTTCTTCCTGTTCTTCTACTCTGACTACCGTGTCCTTATGATTGACGATGACTATTGCCTCGCCCTCGTCGGCAGCTCAAGCGACAAGTACCTTTGGATTCTGTCCCGATCCCCACAGATTCCTCAAAAAGCCGTTGACATGGTCCTTTCCGAAGCCTCCAGACGAGGCTACGACACTTCCCGGCTCATCTGGGTGAACCAGGAGCGAGGCATTGACAATCGTTAAAATCTGAAAGAGGCTGACTCAAAAGGTCAGCTTCTTTGTTTGCATACCAAGAAGTTCAGGAGGGTGCCATTCGGAAAGCCATAGGCACCCATGGCCTTGTGAACGGAAGAGTGCCCACGACAAAGTCGTGGGAGGGATTTAGTTGATCAGGTGTACAAGTATGTGTCAAACTTGGATGGAGCCAGGTTTAGCGTATGTAGAGCCTGAAGTTGAATCCTAGCCAGGTTGTCTACCGGCTGTTGGTTGCGGGATACCCTTATCCTAAGAAGGTTCCATCGCAATTCCCTGAATATCACAGCATGGCTCTTCGCTTGCAGTTGGCGAACACCGTAATGTCCCCTGCAAGCGGTTCAGGGGCATGGTGGCGTGCTCGCCGATTTCACCACATTTGTCCTTCCCTATCGTACTCGTTCCACATGCACGTTGTGTCCACAAATAAGTCGCTACCATCCATCTATCCACCTATCTATCCACATATCTTCTCCTACCTTCCCACCTGCTCATCTACCTTTCAACTCTCAAGTGTGAATGGCTTCTCACACCTAGAAACCTTATATGAAGAACATCAGCACTTTACGTTTCTAGGGGTGAACGGATTTGCACACCTGAAAGAGGCGGTTGGCATTTCAGGCCGTTGTGGGCAAGGTTCCGACTCCTAGGTGTGAATCTCTTCGTGCGCCTGGAAACGCTATGTAATGAGTATCAGCGTTTTGGACTTCTTGGTGTGTGCGTGACAAGCAGGGCTGAGATAAGACTGTATGTCGTTATGTGATTCTGTTTAGGTAATAATGTGCATGGACGGCGATCTCATTGGTGGTGTCATGCGTGGTGTCATGCGCGGTGTCGTGGGCTATTTGTTCCCCAAACGGGATCAAGTGCTTAAGAAACCGGATCTCCTCAGTCGTTGTGCGACCGGTCCCGAAGGTGGCGCCACCCTCCACCGCCTCCTTCGCCGTGAGGTCCTGCCGCTCCGTTCCGAGAGGCGCTTAAACCTCCCGCGCCATCCTCTTTCCGGCTGAGCTGAGATTGCGGTGGCGGCAGATCCGACAGAAGAACGATTGAGGTCAATCACAGGGTAAACTCATACAAGAGCTCCGCAAAAACATTGCTCACAAGTCAGCGCAGGCTGATGCATCGCGGCAACAGACCGACAGAACCCGAAGCCTGCTTTGGAAATATAAAGTTCAACCATGGCTCCAAGAGGTTCCATTTGAACTCAAGGAGAAAGACAAAAGTGGAATGGGGGTTGGTATCATTAGCGCATAACCTCAGGAAGTATGTCGCCTATAAAACCGAGTCAATGCATAAACAGGCTCAAAGCATGGTACTTGTCACTGAGAAGTCACCATTAGGAATCGTTGTATAGGGTCAGGTGGCTCTGACAGAGCGTGACCGGCCACAGCCTCGTGAGAGGCTCCCGAAGGAACGGAGTTCCGAAGGGTGGATGGAGCGAAGCGGAACTCTGGATGAGCCTTTCGACAACTCTGTGCCATACTATATAATGAAAGAAACCGACCCTTTTGGGTCGGCCTCCTTCATTATAGAGTTATCGCACTATTACTTGTGGATGTTGATGTTGTCGATGAAGATACGTCCCGCACCGCTTACCTTGTAGTTGTAAGATCCGGTGTAGTTGCCGCTGTCGTCCTTGACAAGCACACGGTACATCACAACGACAAGTCTCGTGTTGGCCGTGGCGCCCTTGATCTTCGCCGAAGAGTGTGTCCAGCTGTAAGTGCCGGTAGGCTGGTCAACCTTAAGCACATCGCTGTACTTGGTGCCGTTCTCGAACTGGCCGTCACCCTCGATCACAACAACGACTCCTGAATCGTCCACCTTACCGCTTCCCTGCACCATGGCGGCATGGTCAAACTCCACAGTCACGTCCGTAGCGGATGTAAGAGGAAGCTTAGGAAGTCTGATGGAAGTGTTCTTGCCTCCTGTCTTGTTGAACTTGAGGTACTTGTCCTGGAGATAGATCAGTTCAAGGGAAGGATTCATGTCCTCGTAGCCGGCATTGGCGAACGCAGGCAGAGTGAAGGCTTTCACAGCGTCGCCATATATGTTGATCGCGCTGTCATCTTTTTTGTTTCCGATCGTGTCACCGACTTTACCTCCAGCCGCTGTGTATGTATCAATAAGTGGAGTCAACCATCCGAAATCATCGAAGAAGCAGACACCGGCGGCTGCCTGAGCCACGTCAACAGTGTAAGTGTAGTTGTACTCGGCGTTCTTGAACACAACCTGGCCTGTTCTTGCGGTGCCTGAATTGGCCTCGAAGGTCACGTCAACAGGATAGGTTCCGGCGGCAGGAATGTTCATCGCAGGAAGCTTCACCCATGACGGAGCGGTGACGGTGAAAGGAACATTGGACACAATGTTGAGCTTTCTCGTCTCACCTATTCCGGCGATGGTGTTGACTCCTGGATATGTCACCGTGATGCTAGGCTCGAACTTGGCCTGCTTTACAGTGAGGACAGACTCGATGTTGTCCTTGAAGAAGCGGATGGTTCCGGTTCTGTCAGTTCCTGTGAGGTTAGGCTCGGCCTTGAAGGTCTTGGATACAGTCTCGACGACAGCCTTTGTGGCAGGAGTGGAGACCTCTGTGATCCAAGAGCCGTTGATCTCGGTCTCGAACTCAACGTTAGACTGGATCTTTGCCGTGAACTCGGCGCCCTGGCCAAGAACCTCGACAGTGTTGCCTGTAGAGATGCTGATCAGCGGATCAAGCTCTCCGCCGGCGGCGGACTGAACGACGTGGATGTTCTTTCTGGTGTCAGCTGAAGCCAAAGTGATTACGGCGTGGCGGAGCTTGGAGCTTGTGCTTGGCTCGCAAGTGATCTTGACCGTGGTTTCCTCACCTGCCGGACCTTCTATGACATCAAGGGACAGCCAATCAGCGTCAGAGCCCTTGGTCAAAGTCCAAGGATTGTCAGACTCGATCTTCAATTCGTAAGGCTTGTCCGGAGTTCCCTCAAATGTGATGACATCATCGGAAACAATGACCTTGGCATAGACAGGATCCGAATATGGAATGTCGGAATCAGCGATCTTGATGTTGTCAAGATGCCAACGCTGCTGGTCAGGAGTTACGGATGCATACTCGGCAGGACGGATGATAAAGCGTGTCGTGTTATTGACTCCCTTGGCGGTCACAGTAGCGTGCTGCCACTCAAGATGTCCCTTCTCCTGCGTGGTCACGAACGGATCACTGATCTGCGTGCCGTTGTCGAAGAATCCCTTGCCGGTGAGTTCGACCACAATCTGAACCTTGTCAATGTTGCCGGAGCCGGTCATATGAGCCGCCCAGTCAAAATCAAGATCGACATTGATCAACTCGTCTCCCTTGAAGTCCTGCTTAGGGAGGATCATACCGTTGTTATTGTTAACAGTAGCGGTGCTTGTCTTGCCGAACTTCCAGTAATATTTCTGAGCATAGATGACCTTGCTATTCGGATTCAGATCCTCGTAGCCCTTATCGGTCAAGGCTTTAAGAAGTCCCGACAGAGCGTCGTTGCTCCTCAGGTTCGGAGCCTCTCCACCGGAATTGTTGTCACCAACTGAGTCATCAACCCTGACGCCTGAAGCGTCGATGTATGATTTCATCCAGGAGAAATCATCGTAGAAATAGGCATTGAGGCTATCGTTGATTCCGTTATCCTGCACATCGGTCACGGCAAGGGTCAACTCTCCATCGGAAAGTCCGAGGACGTAGGCCTTGACCGAGATGTTGTGCATATTCACAGACTCAATGTCAACCACACCGGCTCTTGGGTCGAGAAGTTTTATCGCAACCGGAAGAGACTGCTCAAACTTAAGCTCGTGGCCAAGAAGTCCTGCCTCGACGGTGACATAAGTGACAACGCTAGCCTTGGAAGGATCGAGATTGGAAAGCAGATCCACCGGTTCAGGACGGGTGACCTCAGCGTTGGACTTGACTGTGACACCACCGGCCTCAAGGGCGGCGTTGCCATAAAGAGTGACCTTCTCGCCGGCGAGTGAAACCTTGTCACCTATGGCGATCTCCCCCTTGTAGGAGACATAGATCGAGGCGCTCTCGTCAGTCGCCACGAACCCATCGGATGTCAGAGCTACAACTTGAGCCTCAGCCACTTTTGCGAACAAACCATCATCGAGGGTGAATATTTTCGAGATAGGCATCTCCTCCACTCCGAGGTAATTGTCGCCTTCCTGATAGATTACCGTACGGATGGAATAGCCTCTGTTGTTGGCAATGGTGAGGGTTCCCTCGCGGGGAGCGTCCATAGCACCGTTCTTAACATTGTCGGTGACTGTAACGGTCACATCAACAGTGTTTGTTCCGGACATAGGGTCAACCGTAATCCAGTCAGCGTCCACATCGATGAACCAAGATTCATCCGATGCGATGGTCAGAGTCTGGGATTCGGCGCCTATGGCTTCAAAAGTCAGACTGGACTCAGACAGGAGGGCACTCGGCTTGACAAGCTCGTCCTGACCGCAGCCTGCCATCGGCAGAGCGATGATAGCGGCGGCGCAGAGTCTTAGTATATTCTTGAATATTTTCATAATATCTACGTTTGTAAGACTGATTAATTGTTACCGTCATCCGTGTCATCTCCGGTGTTGCCGCCAGAGTTAAGGCCGTCGTTCCAGCCAGGATTCTGGGCAAGATTCATATTCAGCTGCCTGTCACCAACCGGAATAGGATAGAGGTAGTCCCTGTTCTCGTCGAAGACACGGTTGAACTTATGGAAGTACTCCATAAAACCGTGGTCACCTTCGCTCAGGACGATACCATCTGAATATGCCACATACTTACCGTCGATCTCGATCTCCTGAATCTGGAAGAAAGCGACGTGATCCTTTCCGTACTTTTCCATCTCTTTCTGAGCGGCGGCATCTACTCTTGACGAAGCGTAAAGATAGACATCAGGCACACCGTCACCGGTGAGGTCATAAGCGCCAGGGGCAGGGAAATATATTCCCCTCAGCGGCTGGGCGAAGCACTGTCCCTCTTTCCACCTGCGGATGTCGTCCCAGCGGCTTGAGAACTCAAGGCAAAGCTCGATGGTTCTTTCACGGCGTACCTCAAGAATCTGCGCGAGATTGGACGGATTGACCTGCCTGAGGTTAAGGTAGCCGTAGTCGTCAGAGACGAGGAACGGATCGACCGTGAGCCCGTCCAGCTTCAGATGAGGCATCCCGACTCTGTCGCGAAGGAGATTGATCGATCTGTCAACGTCATCCTGCGTGAGGACATTCAGTTCAGCCTTGGCCTCGGCGAAGATAAGATAAGCCTCAGCGAGACGATAAACAGGCAAGTCGTTGTAGGACATACTGGCCCTCTCGGCGGTAGGGATCGACTGATCCATAACATACTTGTCGATCTGGTAGCCAGTGCTTGTCCCTTCCTTGAGGTTAGGACCGCTGGACGTGCCTCTGTTGGAGGTAACCCTGACATAGGAAGGCAGACGCACAATCTTCCCCAGACGAGGATCCCTGTCCTTCATCTCGTCAACGAAAGACATTCTCTCCCATCCTTCCTTATCAGAGAAACGTGAGCCATCCTTCATAAGGAAGCTATCCACGAATTTCTTGGACATACCGGCGCCCCTTTCGATGGCATACTGGGTTCCGTTGTGGTAGCGGCCAATGGACTGGTCGAACTTGACGGCAAGAATAAACTCACCCTGATCGGCGTCCTCCTCACTGAAAAGAAGGCCATAGTCAGGAGCCAGCTTGTAGAGGCCGCAAGTCATCACCTTCTCAGCAGCCTCGTAGGCAAGACGAAGGTAATCGTCAGCGGATCTGCCATCAGTGTAGGAAATGCCGTGATACTTACGGTAAGTACCCTCGAACAAACAGAACTGAGCCTTCAGCATATAGGCGGCCCATTTGTTAACACGGTAAGTGCTTACTCCGGCAGGAAGTCCTTCAATCGCCTCGTCGATGTCTTTAAGCATATTGGACATAACCAATTCCCTGCTGTCGCGAGGCTTGTACAGATCCTCATCGGTGGAGCCTGGCTCCTTTTCGTACCACGGAACGTCACCGAACTGCTTAACTTTCTCGAAATAGAACTTCGAGCGGAAGAACTTTGCCAAGGCGGTATATTCCTTGACAACGGCCTCATCGCTGCACTTGTCCATATTCCCGAGCATAGTGTTGATCTTACGGAGCACCTTCCAATCCCAGCCGCTGATTCCAGTTCCTGACGGCACAATGCGGGTGTAACCCATCAATTCGTCGGACAGGGAGCCTTTTGTGAAATTCAAGTCAGACTGGTCATCATAAGGAGTATTGGCGAACAGACTGGAGTAGAATGAATTGGAGAACAATTTCATATCGTTCTCGTTTCGGAAATAGTTTTCCGGAGCGAGTTTCGACTGAGGAGTGGTGTCAAGGAAATCACACGAGGTGACGGCCAAGGCAAGAGCCACTATAGGTAAAAGATATTTTTTCATATTCGTATTTCCTCCTGCTTTAGAAAGTGATGTCTATACCGAACATAAACGTTTTCTGCCAAGGGTAAGCGACCGCGTCAGAAGCATCGGAATTCTTGTACACGCCGTTTGCGTCAACATTAGTCTTGCGACGGTAAGCTGATTCCGGATCAAGATACTCTGTGTGCTTCTTGATCGGAGACCAATAGGCCAAGTTCTCTCCCGAGAAATAGAAACGAATCTTATCCACGTGGATGGCGTTCGTCAGTTTCTTAGGAATAGTGTAGCCGACAGTAAGGTTCTTGAACCTCAGATACCTGATGTTCTGGAGGTAACGGGTGTTGATAAGCTTGAGTTCTCCTCCGGTCGAAGAGTAGCCTCTCGCCCTTGGATAATAAGCGTCAGGATTCTCCTCAGACCACACCCTCTGCATAAAGTCACGCGGCTGGAAAGTAGTTACATAAGGATAGGAATACGGTCCCCAGAAGGCTATGTTCATTCCCGCCGGATACCAATAGTGGTTTCCTGTTCCCTGGAAGAAAGCCGAGACATCGAATCCTTTCCAGTCAAATGCCAGATTGAATCCGTACTGGAGGCTTGGAAGCTGGTTTCCTATGATCTTACGGTCACCCGGATCAGCGACAGTGTTGGAGCCGTATGAAAGCATGTTGATTCCGCCAGGGCCGCTTTGGTCATTGTCCAGATCGACATAACGAAGGTCTCCGGCAAGGAAACCGCCGTGCATTCTACCCGTGCCGATCAAAGAGAGAGCGTCAAGCACATTTGCCTGATAGTCCTGAGCCTCCTCATCGGTAGCGAACAAGCCATCGACAACGAAGCCCCACAGTTCACCGATTCTCTGACCGACATAGTAGTCATTAAGACGCTTGTCAGGGTTGTTGGCATACCTTGTGATGTGTGAGACGTAGTCGCTGACAGAACCTCTCACGCTGTAGTTGAACGTGCTTCCCGCAAGCTGGAACGAATCCCTCCAGCCAAGGGAAACCTCGTAACCTTTAGTGCGGAGGTCAGCGGAGTTCTCCTTAGGAGCGGACTCTCCATAGACACTTGGGAGGGCGTTGCCCTGAACAAGCATATTCTTTGTGTCACGGATGTAGGCTTCGGCGGTGAAGTCAAGCCTGCTCCTGAGCATTGAGACATCCACTCCGACATTGTACTGCTGGGAGGTCTCCCAGGTAAGAGAGGATGAGTTAGGCGCTGAAATGTCGGCCTTGCTCGCCTTACTCGTGCCCTCACCGAAAGTGTAGTCTATCTTGGACAATGAAATTGTACGCATATAGGCGAAGTCGGACACATTCTGGTTTCCGAGAGATCCGAACGAGGCGCGGAGCTTGAGGTTGTTCACCACATTCTTGAGCGGCTCGAAGAACGGCTCTTCCGAAACGCGCCATCCGGCTGACGCCGACGGGAAGAATCCCCAGCGATGCCCTTTGGCGAATCTCGAAGTGCCGTCGTAACGGCCGGAAGTCTCGAACAGGTAACGTCCTTTGTAGTCATAGTTCAGACGGGCGAAGAAACCCAACAAGGCATATTCGCTCTGACCGCCTGACAGTTCAGTGATCGTGGCTCCGCTCTCATCCGGGACAACAAGGTCGAAGTCATTGAGATACTCGTCGGACAGGTTCTTTCCTGTCTGCTTCACATTCTTGTAGTGGTAGGTCTCAAAGTTGACACCACCCATAATCTTCAGATTGTGTGCGTCCTTGAAAGTGTCCTCGTAGGTGCCGAAGAGGTTGCCGGACAAGTAGTTGTAGTCCCTGTTGCGTTCCACAAGCATGTCCTCACCGATTCCTGTCGTATAAGCCGAAGTGACACCAGGCCTGATACCGTAAGGAACGTTCACCTGACGGTGCATCTCATCACGCACCACCTTTCTGTAGGTGAAGTTGGCCGTGAGATTGAACTCCTTGACAGGAGTGATGACAAGCTCGGAGGTGTTGGTGAAATTGAACTTTTTGTCGTAGTTCTTGTGCTTCCCCATCGCGAAGATGATGTGACGTCCGTTGGCCACATTGTACTTCGAGTTGATCATAGGATTGGAGTACAGTCCTGTCCCGTCCGGATTGAACAAAGGAAGCGAGGCCGGATTGTGACGAAGGTTGCGATAGACATCCTGAATGTCATCACCGCCGATCCAGGAATATTTCGAAGAATAGAAAGATGTGTTGTTAGAGAAACGCATCATCCTGTTGAGCTTCGCGTCGATCTTAGCCCTGAGGTTGTACTTCTTGAAGACATCCGGCTCGGCGGCTTTCATCACGCCCGTCTGGCGGTCGTAGCCGCCTGAGACAAAGTACTTGATGTTCTTGCTGCCTCCGCTGATGGAGACATTCTGCTGCTGGACAGGGTGCTGGTCCCTGAACATCTCGTGGTACCAGTCGGTGTTGCAGTAATAGACCCACTGCTCGCGGCCTCCGCGGACTTCCTTCACTACCCAAGGACGGTCAGGATTCTCGGTCTTGTCGTTGACACGGGCGAGAAGCTGAAGCATATCCTCCTGGGAATAGTAGGTGTAATTTCCGGTTTCAGACGCGCTCCAGAATTTGTCAAGGGTATAGACAGACCAGTAGCCTCTGTTCTCGTAATTCGTGGATGTGGTAGGCTCTTCCCAGCCCCAACGTCCGTTGTAACGAATCGTGGCCTTGCCGTCCTCGTTCGAACCGTTCTTGGTGGTGACGAGGATGACACCGTAGGCGGCGCGGGCTCCATAGACAGCTGCGGCGGCTGCGTCCTTGATGACGGAGATGCTCTCCACATCGTTAGGGTTGACATCCTCAAGGTCTCCAAGCGCCCCGTCGATCATCACGATAGGGTTGGCCTCGTTGATGGATGTGAATCCACGGATGTTCAGTTTACCGGTGCTGCCCGGATTACCGGACTGGGTCGTGATGTTGAGACCCGGAACAGAGCCCTGAAGCATCGTCACAAGGTTGTGTGACGAACGATCCTTGAGCTCTTTGTCACCGACAACGGAGATGGCGCCGGTCAGGTTCACCTTCTTCTGTGTACCGTAACCGACGACAACCGTCTCGTCAAGCATCATATTGTCCTCCTCAAGGATGACCGTGATGGATGATTGAGCGGCAGGAACTGAAACCTTCTTTGTGGTGTAGCCAAGGGAAGACACCTCAAGGGTGACATTCCCGGCCGGGACCGTCAATGAGAAAGTACCGTTTTCGGAGGTCATGGTTCCGTTGCTCGTTCCGTCAACGAGAACCGCGACTCCGACAAGAGGTTGCTTGGCGGCGTCGAGAACCTTTCCCGATACCTCTCTCTGATTCTGAGCGAAAGCTGCCGTAAGGCAGGCCAGCATCAGCGTCAGAGAGACAGCAAATGATTTGATAACTCTCATAAGGATTATAATTTGTTTATTAAGTTGTTAAACGCGTGGTTTAATTATTTTTTCGCGAAGTCCTCGACCTTGAACGCCTTCGGACGCTCCATCTTCTCGGTGTAGACATTGCCGAACTCATCCGTGACCTTGATGGTCAGATCCACGTTAGCGTCAGGAGCCGTCACCTTGAAGAAGTGATGCCACTTTTCCGTAACAAAGCTCGGACGCTCCTTGAGTCCAGAATTGTTGTACCTCTTAGCCGAAAGGGCGGCGATGTGCAGAGGGTCGAAGGTCGATGTCCTGGTCCATTTGAGTTCCTTGCCGCTCTCGTCGGTGACGGTCAGCGTCCATTTGGAGTTCCAGTTCCAGATGTTGATGAGAACCTCGTTCTTTGAGCTCTCAGGATATTCTTTGACGTATTGACCGAAGCCCTTGTCCGTAAGCTCGACATTATCGGTCGGCATATTCGGAACATCCTTGCTGTAGGAGAAATAGACCTTGTTGAGATCGTAGCTTCTGAACTGGTAACTCTCGTCCCAGGCGGTAGCCTTGAACTTCCACTTGATGTCAGTGCCGTCGATGTCCCAGATGCTGTAGCCGGCAGGAGAGCCGTCGGTGCCGACATACACTCCGGAGGTCAGGTTTCCGGACCACCACCAGGATCCGCAGATCGAGCCGGCGTTATGCTCGTAGGTGTTCTCGGCTGTCAGAAGACTTGATTCTGAAGGATTGACATTGTATATCACGTGGGTGTGACCGGTCACGAAATGAACCTTGTAGCCTTTAAGAACGGAGAACAGTTCCTTGGTATTGCTCTCCTTATGGTCGATCTTGAACACATCTCCAGCGACCGGAGTGAAGATCTGGGCGTGGGTCGTGATGATCAGAGGAGTGGACTTGGAGACATAGGACAGATCCTTCTTCAGCCACTCGATCTGCTCGGAAGAAAGATTCTTTGTGTACTTCCTGCTGGTCGTGCCGTCGTAGGCCGAACAGTCGATGTCATCAATGACAACGTAGTGAATCTTGCCGATGTTGAATGAATAGTACGTCGGTCCGAGGTATTTCACATAGTCGGAGGCGGCCTTGAAATCGGCATCCGGGCTGAACGCCATATAGTCATTGTCGTGGTTTCCCATCGTGTGGAAGATCTGAAGGCCTTTGATGTCGGCGTTGATCTCCTCAAGGTACTCAGGGAAACTGAACTTGTTCTTGTACCAGTAGATGTCCCAGGTCATATCCCCAAGGGTCATTCCGTACATCTTCTCCGAACTGTGAGCGGCCATATAGTCCGTCAGATCCCTTGCGAAGACCCTGAACTGAGCCTTGTCGCTTGTCCTGTTGGCAAGGTGCATATCCCCGAAGAAGAACATCTTGTACTTGTCCTGGGAAGCGGCTTTCGTCAATGCGAAGTCCCTTCTCTCAACCTGGCCGGCCTTTGCCGTGAGGTAGGAATAGAACTGCGGGAGAATGCCTTGCGAAGTAACCTCGTAGCCACTTGGTACGGAGACAAAGACATAGCCCCACTTTTTCGCCGACTTAAGCTGGTATATTCCTTGGGAGTCGGTCTTTGTGACCTGCACTCCGTCAGAAACCACAACGTCAGCGACTCCGGCGCCGTCACAGACTACATAGCCCCAGACAGTCGTTCCCTTGTCAGGAGTGAAACCGGGGGCTTCCTTCTGGGTGATGGAAAGGGTCGTCTCGCCGAAGGATTTCTTCTTCTGTCCCCTGCGGATGACAACCTCATACTTTCCGCCGGTGATGTTCAGCGGCAGCCTGACAAAGAACTCGGTCTTGGAGACGCTCTCTATCTTGCAGGAGACACTGCCGAACAGGAACTCATCGGTCTGAAGAGGAGGCTTTTCCTGAAGCACACGGAACCTGATCTGCCCGCCGGCCTCGGCCTCTATCTGAGTCGGAAGAGAGAACAGGATCGAGGACACATCTCCCGCACCGTCACTGTCTTCCTTCCCGGAACCTCCGCAGTTCGTGAACATCCCCAAAGCGAGGGCCGCGAGCAGAGCGAAGGATAAGATTTTTACTAAAATGTTGTTTCTCATATATTTAGAAATTCGGTTTTGTTAAACCACGCGTTTAGCAAAAAAAACGCTAAGCGTTGGACTTGGCCAATTTTTGCTCGCTCTGGATCAGAAGGGCGCAGAGGAATACCCCGATTAGCGCGCCGACGGCGACGGAGAGCATCGCGGTGTCCCAAGAGCTGCCGACGGCGATTCCACCGACAAGGATCTTGGAGCAGACGGCGTCACCGAGAAGGTAACCGAACAGGCCCACGAAACCGGCGGCTGTTCCGGCGGCGTTCTTAGGAACGAGATTCAAGGCCTGGACGCCTCTCAGAGCCACAGGGCCGTAGAT
>ERZ1026776.1073-NODE-1073-length-16264-cov-8.200999_pt1 | contig 16264 bp, 13 predicted proteins | sample MGYA00380125_ERZ1026776 | MGnify/ENA primary metagenome ERZ1026776 (study PRJEB33269, sample SAMEA4719761) | human gut metagenome | biome: human-associated habitat; feature: organic feature; material: feces | place: Cameroon | collected 2013-10 ...
AAGTCCTTTGTTTCCGAACTTCTTTCCGAACTTTTCGTTTTTGTTTCCGAACTTTTCGTTTTTGTTTCCGAACCAAGTATATCTGTTTCCGAACTTTCATTACATCCTTCATGAACAGGAATAGTAATCAAGAACGTCAAGCGATCATCAGTTGTTTCAAAGATGGCGCGTGGCGACCCGTTCTCTGCTAACTTCGCTTGAATTGTTGGAACACCGGTTGAACGACCTTCTGTTAGGTCGAGTTCTTTCAAGAAGTCACCTAACCTTCGATTTCGGTAGCGACGGCTTTTCAGCATATCGCCTTTTGCAATATCTTCTTTGGAGATACTTCTATCTGGACCAGGACAATTAAGTATAGATATTCCGCTCGGCTCAATGGTTATCTCTATTGGTTCATGCTGTAAGAAATCTCTATGATATACGGAGTTTACAACAGCTTCCTCAATAGCATCGTATGGATAACTCCAAAAACGTTCTGCTTCCTGTCTGCCCGACACCTTACGCACATGCTCTTTGAGAACATTGCTCTTGATGTAATCCATTGTCTGCTTTATCATCTGCGGAACACTGCCCTTGAATGTTACTTCGGTAAAATTGTTGGGGTCTTTCATTTTTCCGTTAGGGAATGTCACCACATCAATCTGAGTGTATGGGAAGAACTTGTTTTGGTTCTCGCAGAACATCATGGCTGCCACGTTACGAAGCAAACGATTCTCTTTCGGACCAGTGTATAGTTCCATTTGGTCAAGAATCGTAGCAAGCGGGGTTGTTATCACCTCATCAGCCAACTTGCTACCCACCTTGACAAGATAATCACGAAGAAGCACCAATGAGATGTCTTCCAACTGTATGTCGCTATTTCCTCGTTCGTCAAAAGGCATACGGTTGGCCAACTCACGCAATTCAACAAGAACTTCACCTCTTGCTTCTATGCTACTTGTCCCGCTACGGATGTAGAAATACTCCTTTGAACCTTTTGCTGTAATATTCACCGGTACGGAATAAGGACGATAACTACCTGCTGGACACCAAATTACAATCACCTGTTTGCCGTCCATTTCTTCCACGGAGGTACGAGGCAAATAGTATGGAGCCATCTTATTGTTGTAAGCAACCATCTCCTGCAATATGCCATCAATCTTTTCTATTGGCACACCTTCTACAGGACGAATTGCCATACCTGTCTTATCGTCGGTATCTACACCAACGATGATATATCCACCACCAAGGTCGTCGAAATCATTAGCGAAAGCACATATACTATGATATATGCTCCCCGGATTCCAACCTTTCTTAAACTCAATGCGGTTGGATTCAATCTTCTGCTTGTTAAGCAGATCGTTTATGTTTATTGCGAGTGCCATAACTTACGCTTTTTGTATTTTAAATGCGTTCTTCGGATTCTTATATTCCTTCCATTCACAGTGAGCATTCTCTTGTGGATACTTACTGCGGAGATATTGTTTCAGTTCGAGTTCAAGCATAAAGATGTCTTAGCTTGACATCATACAATGGTGCTCAATTTTTAATCATCAAAGAATAGTTAAATTATATTCATTAAATCTTCTGGATTAACAAATGGACCACTAAAAGTAAGACCAGGGTAGTCTTCTACATTGAAATCTCTTTCTATATTGCAAGACTCACAGACTGCATTATAGAGTTTTACCTCATTATAATTTATATCCCCATCAATAATAATCATCTTTCCCATCATCTGAGATATTTTTTCTTTGAAATCAGCAGAGAGTATTCTGATGGTTGCCAATGCTTGCAAGGTAACAAGTTTGTTAACCTCGTTCATATAATCATCTGTAAGTTCGAACGAATGTGCTATTTCGTTCATATATTCAACTTCAACATCATTAACAATATTATCTGCATTAACGATGTCATTTAATATTTTTAATACTGCTATTTTAGCATCATGTGTCAATTCTTCCATATTTGTCTTTACTTTTTTATGTTTACACAAACCCAATTCCACGCATCCTTTTTCTTATCATAATCATAGACAATTAGGCTCTTTACTTTATCGCCATTCTTTAAATCATATTTTCTTACAATATTAGGCGAGACAAAGCAACAGATAGAGCCAATCTTTAAGAATGCAAATTCTTTATCGTCCCTTTTGTCTATTTTTCCTTCTACATATTTTGCATAATCAACATCCGAAGGCAACTGAATCGTTGTTGAACTGAGGACTTTCATTCTATCTTCGTTATCGGTAATATAATGTAATTTCAATACCTTTCCTGCATGCACTTTAAAGCGGAACTTTTGAACAGCACGTTTCTCTTTGCCATAAACAATAAACGCCTTATGGCTATTTTGATCAACGTATGTTACAACAGCTATACATTCTTCTGCACCATCACAAAGGATAGCATCGGTGATAGATTTATAATCAATCGGGTCTTTTCCGTTTGGTGTGGTTGAATTAAGCCAAGGCTGATGTATCCAGCAGTCTATTTCGTTTGGCAGTCTCCAACCTTGTGAAGCATAGCATCGTGTTACTGCATCAATATGAAAGCGTGCAGAGTTAAGTTGTCCACGCTTTATATACAAATTGGCTATTTTAATATGAACCTTACCAAGAAATGTTTCTTGTGTACGGCAATGAATAGCACGGAGCAGACAGGCAAGTTGTTTGTCCTCATCATTCGTGAGTACATCACTTATGAGCTGCCATACCCAAAACTCTGTTGCTTTTTTTCTCGCAAAAGGTATAATAACTTTCAAGGCTTCGTCGCTATTGCTTCCTAAAGCCAAGAGAAGTTTGCCGTAGAAATAACCAGGGTACATCATTTCCTTATGGTTATTCATAAGATTGTCCATCTTGGGCAGGAATTCCTCGATACGTCCAAGATCGTTCAGTCTAAGTAATGCTTTTGAATTGGCAATGAATGCACGTTCAGCCAAAGTCATTATCTTTTGTCCCTTCTGATTGATGTATGGTGTATAATCTTCAGTAGTTAGATTGTCCAAATTCCACCAGTCAAAGAAGTTGGGCATTTCAGACCAATTTTCAAATTTTAGAATGGTTTGCAGAAGGAATGAATGCCCTTTGGATGATTTGAATTCATAATCCTTTAACTTCGAAAATAACGTTGAAAGTTTTGAAGATGCTTCAATGTCTGTCAAGAATATATGATTCTTGATGAAGTTTGCTATTTGGAACTGCACATTGTCAAAAATCATACTGTCATTGGCTATAGTCAGCTGATCTAATGATTTAAGCTCGTCAATATGCTCTAACAGTTTGGCATAGTCGCCAACTTCTGAATCCGCTTTTATCATGTAATATAGCGCCCAACCAACCGCTCTTTGTTTCCATACATCAGTTGGTATAGTCGCTAAATCAGCTTTAGCAAGGTCGTATGCTTCTTGCACTTGACCTTCCTTGCACATTGTTGTTATATCTCTAACATTTGCCATATTATATAAAATGTGAGTTTATTATTTCTATTATTGCTCCAAGTTCTCTATCGTCTTTGCCTTTTAGCGACATAGGCTTGGCGTATGTGATAAATCCGTCAGAATTTATATACACCTTTATGTAAGAAAATGTTCCACTGGTGCGCATATAATATATGGTACTGAAATCTTCGGTATGTTCAACTACATTCGTAATCTGAACACCTATGGTATCACATGCCGACCTAATCAAATCAAGCAATTTACTATGAGAATCATCAGAAGGAACGTAATTAAATTTATAAGACATACCTCGTTCGTCATTCAACATAATTTCTATAAGCGGTGTATGCTGATTCGGAGATATAGCCTTTGCAGGTTGGAAGATATCACCAGCTTTGTAGAAGAGATCATATCTGTCAAATCCGTCTGGAGTTTGTATGTTGTATATCTCCAAATAAGGACGACTCTGTACGCTTATTATTCTATATGGAGTATACTCCATGTTTTTTGCAATGCAATGGTACTTCGCTTTTACTCCATTGTCTACATTTTCATTGTGGAATGGTGTTGGCGGAACTTCTTTAAGGATTCTGCATTCTGTAGCTATGTTCTTGCACTTTTGTATGGGTTCGATTCTGAATTTAGAGAACGGAGTTATATGTGGCAGATTTGTTACGTAAAGCGTTTTCTGTGCTCGTGTTGTAGCTGTATATGCCCATCTCAGACTGTCGTCATCAAGTCCTGTTCTGCCTGTGTAGTCAACGAACACTTTTCCCCATTCGCCACCTTGACATTTGTGTCCTGTTACGGCATAGCCATATTTTGCACGTATAGCATTGTAATACTCATCATTGAGAAGAGCTTCTGCAAAAGCTTCTGTATCTTGTTTTAACCCGGGATTCCTCATACAGAAATTGATATACAGGGCTCTGTTTTCATCTATTGAGATTGTTGCCTTATCACTTGTCAGTAAATCCTCAAGCAACATACATGGCATCGGATTGCCATTGCCATCAGAAACTGTTACTTGAATAAAGTTTAAAGTAATAACAAGACGCTGCTTCTTCCCTCCTATTTGGGCATATACAGGAGCAGACTGTTGTATTCTCGCACCAACGGAAAGTACTGGAACAAACTCTCCGTTCATACGACCGAGCCTATAGTTGTTTTGTGTAATTAGCAAAATGTCGTTTTCCTGAAGAGGCACATCTTCTCCATAAATAGCTTTGCGGATGTCTCTATTATATCTATTTGCTGACTTATTTGAAAAGCATATTATAACACTGTCATGTCTGCCTGATTCTTTTCTGTATTTGAGGTATTTATCAAGGAACTGTTCTGATGAAATCATTTCAACATCATCCTTTTGCTCTTCAAACACAAGTTGATTTCGTTTGTCTTTTTTGAGCAGATCACGTATCATCATAGCATTCTTCAGGATAACGCTATCACCCTTTTGGCGAAGAACTTCTGTCAGTTCAGCCTCAATAACTTTCAGACCTTGCTCTTGGAAATACTCTGTTCGTAATGCATTTGATACGGGTTCACCTACAGGAGGCAACTGTGCAGGATCGCCTACAAATATCACTTTACCTCCAAAGTTTGGTCGTACAAACGTAAGAAGATCTTCCATCAGATTGTCTGTGCCGAACATAAACAACTCATGTTCTATCTTACGAGAACAAACCATTGATGCCTCATCCACAATAGCAACAATATTGCCTCCATCTTCAGATTGGTTGATAGGAAATACGAACTTAAACTCTGACTCCGCAACATCCTTTACTTTTTTAGTCTCGACGTGTGCTTTTGCATAAATAGCTTTGTGGATTGTCACAGCTTCATGTCCCGTCTTCATAGCAAGAACTCTTGCTGCACGTCCAGTAGGAGCCATCATGATTAATTTACGATTTTTCTCTATATAGTCAGCTATAACCTTAACCATCGTGGTTTTACCAGTACCTGCATAGCCACGAAGGATGAAAACAGAAGCATCACTATTAAGGAATGCTTTAATCTGTTCAAATACTTTATTTTGTTGAGTTGTAAGTTCCATGTTGCTTTTTTATCTGGTAGTTTTATTTCTGTATGTAAGTTCGAACATGTTAATACAATATACCTATTACCATATAGACATTCTCTCAAAAGGATTATCGCTTTTGTTTTTTCTCTGAGTTCGTGTATTTTTCAATCCACTTTCTGTGTGTTTCTGTTGTTTTTTTAGTTCACAAACAAGTTTTTCTAACTCTTTGTTTTTCTTTTCAAGAGATTCGAAATGTTTTTTGATTTCTTCGTTTTGAACAAAAATGATTTGATAGTCTCCTTTGACTTTATTCAATTCGTTTTCTAACTTTGCCAGTTCCTCGTTCTGCTTGTCTATTGTCAAAGATTTATTATTAATTGCAGATTCAAAATCCTTCTGTTTCAGTTTTTTTTCTTCTTCCAATTTGGAGACAATCTCGTTTAGTTGCTCCTTGGCTTTTATTGCTTCTTGCTTTTTCTCTCTTTCTTCTTCCAGTTTGTTTTTGGCATAATTTAGCCTACTCATTAAATTTTTTCTTTCTTTTTGTGATTCTATTTTATTATCTTTTAATTGAGCAACATTATCATTTAATGCTTCTAATTCTCTGAAGTACTCTTTTTTCTTTTCTTCTAATTCATTTTTTACAACGCACAACTCCTCTTGTAACTTATCTTTATCTTTCTTTATTTCTTTCTGAAATTTAGATTTCTGAAGCTCTAAATTACAAAGGGATTTTTTCAAACTCTCTGTTTCACTTTCCAAGCTTGTTGTTTTATTATTTTTTTCTACTAACATTAGTGTCAAAATAACAACTACAGCAAGGGTTATAAAAAATAGTATTGGTAATGACATATATATAGTTTCTATTTATTTAATCTTTTAAAAGATGACCACTTAATATATAATAATCCTGCCTCTCCTTATCAATGCCGAATACACGGACAATCATATAAGAGCAAGAGTCATCCGTATCACATTCCTCAATCATTGATAGCTCTCGATAGGATATAGGTATATTTTCTTGAGATGATTTGTCATGTGTTGTGGCTTTCACCTCTAAATATACTTTTACACCATTTCTTGTGACAAAAGAAATGTCATACTTTTCATAGTTCGATTTGCAGAAATAGGTTTTCCCATTCAAAGAAATCTTTTGTTCATAATCTTCTTCTGTGGATATAGAAGGACAAACAGGATTATATCCCATTGTTATTAATTTTTCGTATACAAGAATTTCACCTTTAAATCCGGTCTTTACATTGCGTTCTTGTTCACTGATACTTGGATTATATCCACCTAATGTAACCTGTATATTACCACTGTCTTGTTGTTTGTCTTCTTCCAATAAAGATGTATCATATCCTTTGTCTTCAAGGTTTTGGCGAATACCTTCATAGTTTTCTATTAACATTATGAAGAGTTCACGCTCCTTACCTTTTATGTCAAGGTATTTACAGAGTGGTGTCAACAATGGTTCTATGTTAGCAGGTCTTAGACTGCCAGTATAATAGAATTCATTCTTGTTACCAAACGTGTTTTTCTCAATGGTGTCATTATTGTTCCCGTATGTCAGCCGTATTTCTTCGCAATGATAGAAATGGGTGTTGTTTAAAAGGGTTTGTAAGCCTTGTTTCTTTTCTTTGTAAGATGTTTCTTCTATCTTTTCGCCTAAAGCTACAATCGTAAGTGGTGATATAATACTCTTAAGCATGCCTTTTAGTTCTTTTGCTTCCTTTGGTTCTTTAAATGAAGGCTTGATATTCCTTTCAGTGATTACTCTCACACCCATTAATGATAGTAAACTAATGACCTTTTCCCTATTTGAAGGTGAACCGATATATACACGATTGTTAGAACCAAATCCATCTAATGTAATGTGGCTTAAGTCCTTTGGAAACTTGAATGTCCAATCTCTTGAAAGAATTTTATTATTCTTAGACCATTCTTTTATTCGTTTTTTCTTGGCAGGTGATGTAAGGCAGTTTATATCAATCAATCGTTGGTATATTTTTGCTATACGTTCTTTGTTTTGTTCTGCATTTTCTTCGTCTTTTGAGATTCCGGTTAGTATAGTAAGATAATCTTCAAATTGTAGGATGTTGCGTAAATGCAAAACTTCATTCCAACTTTCGTGAATAGAATTGGTTAAGTTGATGACTGGCAGATACTTGTCTGCTATAGATTTAATATCATCCGTGTTACATAACACTTGATTAGACGGCAAACATCTTCCGTCAGTTGTTGGGAACAATTGATAATTGTCTAATGCCCACTCAATGAAGTTGACCTCTTTCAAGTCTGCAAAACTCCTTGATTCTTGCCAATAACCAGCTGTGCCATAGACTTTATCTTCATTACATTCAAATGGTTTTGAGAAAATGTTCGACCAAATTATAGTAAGCAAGTCATTGCTACACTCATTTGTTAAGACAAAAGGTGCGTAAAAGACATATAAATATCTGAATGAATAATAGAAATGAGTTCCCCATGAGCCGACATTATATTCTTTTCCAAATTTTTCTTTAACATCTTTGAGAAGTAAAATATCCTCTGTTTCATCTAACCTAATGTTTCTTAATTCCAGTGTGTTGTTTACACCTAACTTCGAAAGAAACAAATTCCATTCACTTATATTATCTTCGTCTTCACAATAATCTTCTGATACAAAAATATCTTCATCAAAACAAGGTTCAATATCAGTTTCTGGTTTGTACTTAGAACCTAAATATAAATCAGATGCATATTCTAAAGTGCCATGTTTTGTTAGAAATTTCAATCTTGACAAATAATAATCTTCGATTTCATCAAATATATTATGCTTAAGATTGCTTTCAAACAAAAAACGGGTTACTTCAATACTATTATCTTCTGTAATATAGTCACTTTTGCAGATAACATTTTGAATAAAAGTTATATCAGATAGTTCTTCAACTCCAAGTTGCGAAATCCAATTAAACTCCTGCTTGTTTTTCTCAAGATGTTCATTTACAGCATTATGTAAAAAAACGGCATCTTCAGCCAATTCATTATGTTCTTTATATTGTGAAGGAAAGAACAAGTCATGAGGACTGCTTAGATTTCCTTCTTCGTCGAGTAAGAAACGAGTTTCTTGCAGAACTGTAATCAGTTCTTCTTGCTCACTACGATTTTGTAAATAATACTCAAACAGGAAATCTATAAGTTTAACATCAAGACATGGATCGATATTATCAAAAGCATTCTTGTCTTCAAAAAGTGCCTTTAATTTTTGTTTGTCAAAGATGAAAACTCCGTAATCCTCCAATAATTTAAAGCCTTTCCATACAGGATTAATAAAGTCTTTTTCGGAAAAATTCTTATTGTAGGTTCTGTTAATATGGGTTGTTAGCAAATTCTTTGAAATGGCTTCTGATATTCCCATCTTATCCATAACAGCAGATGATGCAAGAACTTTCGATTTAGTATCATTCGCTCTTGGAATAAAAGCAATATCATTAATTGCTTTTACCATTTCAGAAGCAAATGTTTCTTCTAACGCATTGTTGTTGCCGTACGATTTCTTTGGCAACACTTCATAATAGTTACTGAAGGTGGATGATAATTCTTTCATCCAATTCAAATACTCAGAAGGTATCTTTGAAAATATGAGTTTGTTCCATTCTGAATCTTTATGTAATTGCTGACGGCCAGCATCAGTAATGAAATTAGCATTCACCAAGAAAGGGAATCCTTCATTTCCAAATTTAAATGAAGTAGGAAGATATGTATAGATAACAGCGTCCTCTTTATCCAAACTCTTTATTTTACTATTATTGTCTATTTGAATAGCAAAAGAAAGGTCGAAAGTTTTAGCATCTTTCAGTTTCTGAGGAGTATTTATATCTGCTTTGATATTACTATAAAGTTCTTTTGGAACCTCTACTTCTGGATTTGTGTATGTCAGCCATCTACTATCTTCTTTTCCATTAGAAGAAAGTATAACGATGTTATCATTACATCTTTTATTTACATTTGCCATAATTTCGTTATTAGTGGCAAATGTCATTTGAATATTTTTACATCTCAGGAAAAGTAAGAACTGACTATTTGAAAGAAGTTTTATAATCTTCTTTTCCAGTGATGATGTGTTAGTTATCTTTATATATGTAATGACATTATAATTGGATGTGTCAAGAGATATTGGTTCATTTGCTTCTATTGGAATAATTTGCCATGGCATCAGATATTCCTTTTCATCACTTTTTACACCATATTCTTTTTTCCAGTTGCGATTCCAAAAGCCATACCAATATTTTTTATCGAACATAAAACAATATTCGCCGGTCTTTATTGTTACACAAGTAGAACGCATGAAAACGGATTTAAAGCCAATGCCTTTATATCCTATCTTCTTTGTGTCTTTTGCCTTATTTCCATTGCCAATATCGCAAATGCCTTCAATGTCTCTTTGTGAAAAATTTGCTCCATTATGCATGAATACCAAATAGTCTCCTTCTATCATAATCTTGATAGTTAAGGTCTCATTTGTAATTTCATCGTATGAATCAACAGCATTTTGTAATAGCTCAAAAATAAAGCGTTCTTCTTCCGTATAAATACCAGATGACAATTGCATAAGCCCTTGCTCAACTGTTGTTGCTACATCGGGGTTGGTATTTAATGTGTAGCGTTCTGCTAATTTCTTTAATAGTGTATTTGACATTATATTGAATGTAGTTATTTATATTCTTATCATCGCCTCCTTCGGCACATACGCAGTAGCTACCAGACATCCATCGAACAACTCAACTACCACACGCTGCTGCCCAGCAATTCTCGTCACTCTACCATGAATACCTTTGAATTTACCTTCTGTCACAACTACGTTGTCACCCAATTTTAACTGGATGTTGTTAGAAGTAACATGGATGACATGAGGGTTCTTGATTGAAGTGAGACGGATGAAGTTGTTCATAGCTTCTTCTCGTATTGTGAGTGGTGGATTGCGGTTTGGATAGTCTTGGCGATGTATAGTGTGGTCAAAGTAGTAGCTAAGCAAAGGACTGCTTTCATTTGTCGCAACCTTGTTATCGTGTAGTAAGGCTTCTACTTGTTCTGCTGCTGCATAGACGAAGAATAAGGAGGGGAGTAGTGGTTCGATGATGATTCGCTTCTTATCTTGCTTCTTAATTTCCTTGTATCGCATAGGAACATAGTATTCCATTCCTTTTGCCTTAACAAAGGTCTTTGCTTTGAGGATACGTCCGTACGAAACGCGTAGAACGAACCATTGCTTGTTTCGTGAAGGCACATTCTTTACCGACACCCCACCTTTGTTCTTAGAGATGGAGGGCGTACAAGAGGTAAGTCTTGCACTTGGACACGATGAGCCTGTGTCGGTAGGCTGCCCATTATACAATGAAGCGTCAGCTATTAAAGGCTGTTTGGTGTTATCTTCCAATGTTATTGCTCAGAGGTTAGATTAAACCAATAGACTTTCTTTTGATGGAATTGTCAATTATTGACCACAAAGATAAAGAATCTTATTCAGATGAAAGAACAAATAATAGGAATCTTTACTTTTGGTATCACATTTCATTCTCATTCGGTATGGGTATAGACATTACACAGGTAACACTTTTACCTTGAAAACCACTTTGTTTGGCAGGTAAAGTATAATCTTAAGATTCGATTTAACATTGTTAAATATAAATATGTCAAAAGAAATCCACTTTTGTGTTATTTTTTTTGCTAAAGAGTCTGTATTATCAATGATTGTTCGTATAGTACGAGAACCCGCCAAGCCTCTCAACGATGCTCAAATGTGCGGGTCGTTTTTGACCCTTTTTGGATAACTGATGCCAACAATTTCTCAAATCCGTCCAAGTTCAATCGTTCTATACGTTTTATAGAAGATAGCCCTTGGCTTTCCTTCTGGTTGGGAAAACGAACCATTGTGGCAATAAAAGGCATATAATACATTCGCTGTCTGAAGGTAACTAGGATAAAAAAACTTGACCATGACTCTTGTTAAAATCATAAAAACAAGAAATCACGGTCAAGCTCTAATAGAGACTTTATGGGTCTCTTTCAAGTAAACGTGAGCTACTTAATAGTGCGTCACGTTTCTTACTGAAAACAATCAACTAAGTTTAATAAACTCGAAATCATACTTGCTGCAGTTGCTCTTTTTGTAGTCAAACTTGTACATACGCATATACTGCTCTTGTATTTCTTTCGCTCCATTATAGAAAGGGTTAAATAGCCTTTGGGGTGTCTAAATTTGAGGACAAAGATAGTGAATCGATATGAAACGATCAAGTCCATAATGGTTCATAAGGAAAAATACTTGGTTCTTGCGGCCAGATAATAATGTTATAGTATTTGCAATGCAATTGCTGCGCATGCCTCTGCATCCGCCAAAGCATGATGGTGATTGGTTAAATCGTATCCGCAACGTGCGGCAATAATATCGAGATTGTGATGTCCTTTGGGCCATACTCGGCGTGATGCTATGCAAGTGCAGTAGAACTCGTAATCGGGATAATCCATTTGATAGACACGGAATACGGCTTTTAGGCAACTCTCGTCAAAGGATTTGTTGTGGGCTACGAGCGGAAGGCCAGCTATCTTGGGTTCTATCTGCTTCCATACTTTAGGGAATATTGGAACATTGTAGGTATCAGAAGCACAAAGGCCATGAACCTTACTACACCAATAGTTGTAATACTCAGGCTCAGGCTTTATTAGCGAGTAGAACTTGTCCACTATCTTGCCATCACGAACTATAACTATGCCAACAGAGCATACCGAACTGCGCTCGTTGTTGGCTGTCTCGAAATCTATTGCTGCAAAGTCCTGCATGTAAGATGTATTTAGTTTGTACGAAAAAAACAACCCATAACACTTTGGGAGTATTATGGGTTGTGGATATGTTTTTATTAACTTAATCCTCTACAGGAGAGAACTCGTCCTTTCCTACTGAGCAAAGAGGACACTCGAAATCATCGGGAAGTTCCTCAAATGGTGTACCTGCTGGTATTCCAGCCTCTGGCACTCCTACAGCTGGGTCGTATACCCAACCGCATACGTCGCATACATACTTCTTCATAGCTTGTTGTTTTTTAGGGGTTTGTATAATTAGAAATTATCTACATGTAGCTCAAAGTAAGACTTTGGATGTGAGCAGGTAGGGCAGATTTCAGGAGCCTCGGTTCCTACTACAATATGTCCGCAGTTGCGGCACTCCCATACCTTAACCTCGCTCTTCTTGAACACTTCCTGAGCCTCAATGTTGTGCAGTAGAGCACGATAACGCTCTTCATGACGCTTCTCGATAGCAGCTACAAGGCGGAACTTCTGTGCCAATTCATTGAAGCCTTCCTCTTCGGCAGTCTTGGCAAAGTTTTCGTACATATCTGTCCATTCATAGTTCTCGCCTTCAGCAGCAGCTGCAAGATTCTCGGCAGTATTGCCAATGCCACTAAGCTCCTTAAACCACATCTTGGCGTGTTCCTTCTCGTTGTCGGCAGTTTGCTGGAAGATAGAAGCTATCTGCTCAAATCCGTCCTTCTTTGCACGTGATGCGAAATATGTATACTTATTGCGAGCCTGTGATTCGCCTGCGAAAGCAGCAGCGAGATTCTTCTCTGTCTGTGTGCCTGAATATTTGTTTGCCATAGTCGTATTTTTTTAAATGTTATTGTTTTCTTTATCTGATGCAAATTTACTGATAATCATTAGATTAGCAAAATAAATATCGGCAAATAGATAGTAAATTTCGGTACTACGACATATTTGTACGCTTATTTTGCTGAAATTTACCATTTGTTTTATAATTTTATACCCAAATAACAGATATAATATGACAGCAGAAGAACTTAACAATAAATATTCCACCGTGTGCAATATGTCACGCGGCAATGGATTTAGGGTAGAACGTATGCCCGACTTCTTTGAGACAAGCGAGGTAGACGATTGTATGGCGCATGTACATTCGTTCTATGAGATACTATGGTTTCAGGAAGGAACGGGCGTTCATACTGTCGACTTCAATGATTATGAAGTGAAGCCAGGCACTATATTCTTTCTTGCGCCTGGTCAGGTGCATCATTTTGACAGGAAAGAAGGCTATAAGGGTGTGGCAATTAAAATGTGTACCGATATGATGAAGGACAATGTGTCAGGAGGCAATGCCGACAGTCTTTTTCTGAAATACAACTCATTCCATACTTACGATTCTACACCTTATTATATTATAGATGATAAAACCGCGCGTATGTTAATGCCATTGGTGGATGATATGGAGGAAGAGTCAAGGCATTACGGCGAAGTGGGTAATGTGGACATACTGAAATCTTTGCTCTGCATATTCCTTGTAAAGATACAGAGGTATGGCCTGCATGAGGCAGGCAAAAATCTTGACATGCTAAAACCGTCGCATCGACTGTTTATACAATTTCGCCACATGGTGGAGGAAGAGTATAATAGTCTGCATACCGTTCAAGAATATGCCGACCGCCTAAATGTGGCAGTACGCACATTAAACAAGAGTGTGAATGAATGTTCGGGTAAGTCGCCACTTGCATTCATCAATGAGCGCATCATTCTTGAGGCAAAACGAATGGCTAAATACACTAACATGATGATAAAGGAGATAGCTGCCAATTTGGGATACGACGACCCCTCGTATTTCGTAAAGCTATTCAAGCGTCAGACAGGTTATCTTCCTTCTGAGTTCCGCGACTTGCAGTAATTTCAACAAAAGGCTACTTTTTGTAAACGAATAGGCGGGTGGATTACGTAAGTGTTAGAATATTGGTACGGCAGCCAAATAATCTCTCAACATATTTCTTACTATAAGAAATTTGCAGTACCTTTGTCTTTACATTGGATATATGTGCTTTAAATGCCAAACAATGTGTTGACCTACAGTAAAACAATAATATAACTATAATAAAAACATAACAACAATGAGCAAGTTTAACAGAATTCTTCTCAAGCTCAGCGGTGAGAGCCTTATGGGCAAGCAGAGCTTTGGTATTGACCCAGTTCGCTTGGGCGAGTATGCACAGCAGATAAAGGAAGTGCACGATATGGGTGTGCAGATTGGCATCGTTATAGGTGGTGGCAATATCTTCCGCGGACTTAGCGGAGCATCTAAGGGTTTCGACCGTGTTAAGGGCGACCAGATGGGTATGTGCGCTACAGTGATCAACTCGCTTGCTCTTAGCTCTGCCCTCGGTGCCCTCGGCGTTAAGACCAAGGTGCTTACTGCTATCCGTATGGAGCCTATTGGCGAGTTCTATTCTAAGTGGAAGGCTATTGAGGCTATGGAGGCAGGTTATGTCTGCATATTCTCGGCAGGTACTGGTTCGCCTTACTTCACAACCGATACAGGTTCGTCATTGCGCGGTATAGAGATCGAGGCTGACGTTATGCTTAAGGGTACACGGGTTGACGGTATCTATACAGCCGACCCAGAGAAGGACCCAACAGCAACCAAGTTTACCGACATAACATACGACGAGATTTATACTCGTGGCCTTAAGGTTATGGACCTCACAGCAACAACAATGTGCAAGGAGAACAATTTGCCTATCTACGTGTTCAACATGGACATTGTGGGTAACCTTAAGAAGGTAATGGACGGTGAGCCTATCGGTACATTGGTGCATAATTAATTATAAATAAAAAAACATGGCAGCACGGCTTTGTGCCGTGCTGTTTATGTATAATATTGTTCTTGATAATGAAACATTCTTTACGCAGTATTTCTTTAACATTGGCTTTCTTTGCCTTTGGCTCTGCATTTGCACAGGGACCAAATGGTAGCGGTACTTATTATAAGGCTGCTGACGGCAAGAAGGGAAAAGCGCTTAAGACAGCGTTGTTTAATATCATAAAGAGTCCTAATGTGGTTTCGTACAACAGTCTGCAAAACCAATATAAGAAGACGGACCGCCGCGAAGATGGCAAGGTATGGGATATGTATTCGTGTACAACCAACTATAACTTTAGCCAGTGTACAGGTATTTATAAGAAAGAGGGCGACATGTTCAACCGTGAGCACTCGTTCCCTAAGAGTTGGTTTGGCGGTAAGGTGCCGCCAATGTATTCGGATATTGTACATGTTGTACCATGTGATGGATATGTAAACAATCGTCGTGGACACGAGCCTTTTGGTGAGACTGATGGCGATAAATACAAGTCGAATAAGGGTTTTAGTAAACTTGGTGCCTCGAAGACTCCTGGCTATAATGGTACAGTATTCGAGCCTAATGATGTTTACAAGGGCGACTTTGCGCGTATCTACCTCTATATGGCAACGTGCTATGAGGATAAGGTTTCCAATTGGAGTTGTCCGATGCTTGCAGGCAATAAGTATCCGGCATATAAGGAATGGGCAATAACAATGTTGCTGAAATGGGCTGCCAACGACCCTGTTAGCGAGAAGGAGATAAACCGCAACAACGCTGTTTATGGTATACAGAAGAACCGCAACCCATTTGTCGACTATCCGGGACTGGAGCAGTATATCTGGGGCGACAAGCAGGACGTGCCTTTCAGCTACGACAATTACGACAAGCCAACCGGCATATACGACATTCCTACTGTTGAGGCTCCGCGTATTGTGCGTGTCTATACAATAAGTGGCACCATGGTTCGTACTGCCGACAGCGAGGCAAACGCCCTCAACGGCCTTGCCAAGGGCATGTATATTGTCAATGGCAAGAAGTATGTAGTGAACTAATAAAACTTTAGTAATAAAAGAAAAGCGTGCAACTCATTGGAGTTGCACGCTTTTCTTTGTGTATGCTCGGCATGAGCATTGTCTAACGGGTGCAAGTCCCGAGTAAGCCC
>ERZ1026776.1074-NODE-1074-length-16261-cov-36.517278_pt1 | contig 16261 bp, 10 predicted proteins | sample MGYA00380125_ERZ1026776 | MGnify/ENA primary metagenome ERZ1026776 (study PRJEB33269, sample SAMEA4719761) | human gut metagenome | biome: human-associated habitat; feature: organic feature; material: feces | place: Cameroon | collected 2013-10 ...
GTGGTGGAGGGTGGGTGTGTGGGGTGTTTGTGCTAATTTTGTAGGGCGAAGCGCTTTAAGTTGTCAACTTGTCGGCTCTTTAGCCTGAAATTCCGCCGACGGATTAAAATATTGAATATAATGGATATATCACCATTTGCCTCGCCGCTGTATTTGCTGGCCAAACCGGCGGGGGCACGTTGTAATTTGGCCTGTAAATATTGCTACTATCTGGAGAAAGGCAAGCTCTATGCCGACCGGCCGACAGAGGTGATGAGCGAGGAGATGCTCGAACGCTTTGTGCGCGAATATATCGGTGCGCAGACTATGCCCGAGGTGCTGTTTACGTGGCACGGCGGTGAGGCGCTGATGCGTCCGCTGTCGTTCTATAAACGGGCGGTGGAGCTGCAGCAAAAGTATGCTGGCGGCCGCAGGATAGACAACTGCATACAAACAAACGGTACGCTGCTGACAGACGAGTGGTGCCGCTTTTTTAAGGAGCAAGGGTGGCTTGTGGGCGTGAGCATAGACGGGCCGCAGGAGTTTCACGACGAGTACCGCCGCAACAAGGGCGGACGGCCGTCGTGGGCACAGGTGATGCGTGGCATTGACTTGCTGAACCGCCATGGTGTGGAGTGGAACGCGCTGGCTGTGGTGAATGACTTTAATGGCGATTATCCGCTGGACTTTTACCACTTTTTTAAGGAGATAGGGTGTCACTACCTGCAATTTACGCCCGTGGTGGAGCGCGGGCAGCATCATGCCGACGGGCGCGGCCTGGCATCTCCCACTGAGGCCGGCGAGGGTGGTGTGCTCGACTTTAGTGTGAGCCCCGAGCAGTGGGGACGCTTTTTGTGTGCGATATTTGACGAATGGGTGCGTGAGGACGTTGGCACGTACTTTGTGCAGCTGTTCGATGCCACGCTGGCCAACTGGGTGGGACAGCAACCGGGCATTTGCACGCTGGCTCCCACGTGTGGCCATGCGGGGGCTATAGAGTGGAACGGCGATGTGTATGTGTGCGACCACTTTGTGTTTCCGGAGTATAAGTTGGGCAATATCATGACCGACTCGATAGTGGGCATGATGCACTCTGAACGGCAGCATGTCTTTGGGCAGGCCAAGCGCACGGCGCTGCCGGGACAGTGCAAGGCGTGCAAGTATTTGTTTGCGTGCAACGGGGAGTGTCCGCGCAACCGCTTTGCGCACACGGCCGCCGGCGAGCCCGGTTTGAACTATCTGTGTAAGGGCTACTACCAGTTTTTTGACCACGTGGCACCGTATATGGACTTTATGAAGGCACAACTCGAACAGGAATTGCCGCCCGCGGCTATTATGGAGGCTGTGCGACGCGAGCCCGAGAGGTTTGGGGCGTAGTTCTTGGTTTTGAGTTTTGAGGTTATGAGGGGGAGTTCTTAGTTTTGAGGTTATGAGGTTATAAAGTAACCTCTGCGAGTTAAACAGCAAAAGGTAACTTTATAACCTCATAACCTCAAAACTAAAAACTCCCCCTCCTCCCCCCTTCCCCCTCTCTTGTTACTTATAAAATAAATTGCTAACTTTGCGGCCATAACAATATATATCAATTAATATGGCACAAGAAGACGTATTTAAGAAGATTGTATCACACTGCAAGGAGTACGGTTTCGTATTTCCTTCGAGCGATATATACGATGGTCTGGCAGCCGTGTACGACTATGGCCAGAATGGCGTGGAACTGAAGAATAACATCAAGCAGTATTGGTGGCAGAGCATGGTGCTGCTGCACGAAAATATAGTGGGCATTGACTCGGCTATATTTATGCACCCCACCATCTGGAAGGCTTCGGGACACGTTGACGCCTTTAATGATCCCTTGATAGATAACCGCGACTCGAAAAAACGCTATCGCGCCGATGTGCTCATCGAAGACCAGATAGCAAAGTATGAGGAGAAGATAGACAAGGAGGTGGCTAAGGCTCGCAAACGCTTTGGCGATGCCTTTGACGAGGAAAAGTTCCGCGAGACTAATCCCCGCGTGCTCGAACACCAAGCCAAGCGCGACGCCCTGCACGCACGCTACAGCGAGGCTATGAACAAGATGGACCTTGACGAACTGAAGCAGATTATACTCGACGAGGAGATTGTTTGTCCCATTTCGGGTACACGCAACTGGACCGATGTGCGCCAGTTTAACCTGATGTTCAAAACCGAGGTGGGCTCAACTGCCGATGGCGCAAGCACTATCTATCTGCGTCCGGAGACGGCACAGGGTATATTTGTGAACTACCTGAATGTGCAGAAAACTGGCCGCATGAAGATACCTTTCGGTATTGCACAGATAGGCAAGGCCTTCCGCAACGAGATTGTGGCCCGTCAGTTCATCTTCCGCATGCGCGAATTTGAACAGATGGAGATGCAGTTCTTTGTAAAGCCCGGCACGGAGATGGACTGGTTCAAGCAATGGAAAAAGACCCGCTTGGCATGGCACGAGGCTCTTGGCTTTGGCGACGACTGCTACCGCTACCACGACCACGAAAAGCTGGCACACTATGCCAACGCTGCTACCGACATCGAGTTTAAGATGCCGTTCGGATTTAAGGAAGTGGAGGGTATCCACTCGCGTACCGACTTCGACCTGTCGCAGCACGCCAAATTCTCGGGTCGTAAAATTGAGTACTTCGATCCCGAGGAGAACCGCAGCTACACACCGTATGTGATTGAGACATCAATCGGTGTGGACCGCATGTTCCTGAGCGTGATGTGCCACTCATATCAGGAGGAGAAGCTCGAAAATGGCGAAACACGCGTGGTGCTCAAGTTGCCCGCTCCACTGGCTCCCGTAAAACTGGCCGTTATGCCGCTCGTGAAGAAAGACGGACTGCCCGAAAAGGCTCACGAGATAATGAACGACCTGAAGTTCCACTTCAACTGCAAGTATGAGGAGAAGGACTCTATTGGTAAGCGCTACCGCCGCATGGACGCCATAGGCACGCCTTACTGCATCACCATAGACCACGACACGCTCAACGACAACTGTGTGACACTGCGCGACCGCGACACCATGCAGCAGACGCGTGTGGCCATCAGCGACCTGCGTGCCCTCATCGAGGACAAGGTGAGCATTACCTCACTGCTCAAAAAGTTGCAGTAAGTGTCTCGCTGATTACACATAGATTTTACACATACACACGCATTTACCACGTAACGTAATGGGGGCTTATGAGGCTTGTATGCCCCATAAGCCCCCAATGTTATGTTGATGGCGGTGATGTGTGTGGGTGTGCACACAAAAACTCAGATATTAAAAGCCAACATCTCTACTTATGCGCAAAATACTTAACACGCTTGCGGCCCTTGCCCTGATGATGCTGCCCATGGCCATGGCTTCGTGCAGCGACAACACTGGCGATAGCGATGATGCCGAGTTTGCCAACTGGCGCAACCGCAATGCCGCCTTTTACGACAGTCTGCTTGCTGTGGCCCGCACCGATGTGGCACAGGCCAAGGCTGCTCACCCCGACAACTGGCAGGCGTACACGCCGTGGCGCTTGTTGCCCAGCTTTTCAAAGCCGTTTCCAAGCCAATCTACCGACACGGTGCTGGTCCGCGTGATAGAAAGTGCCGCCACACCCGGCCTGACGCCTTACTACACCGACAGTGTGCGCGTTAACTATATAGGCCACCTCATGCCTACCAAGAGCTACCCCAAGGGCCGCGTGTTTGACCACAGCGGGGTGTATGAAAACGAGAGCTACGTGTTCAGCGCGCAGTACTCTACGCCCACAAGTTTTGCCGTGTCAAACCTGGTGGAGGGCTATACCACGGCCCTTATGCACATGCAGGTGGGCGACCGCTGGCTGGTGTACATTCCCCAGCAGTTGGGCTACGGCTCGTCGGCCAGCGGGGTGCTCCTCCCGTATTCAACCCTCTGCTTTGACATGCAGCTCAAAAAGGTGGCTCGCAAGGGCCATTCGCTGAGCGAGTAGGGGAGAGGGAGTTTTGAGTTTTGAGGTTATGAGGTTATAAAGTTAGTTCTTAGTTTTGAGGTTATGAGGTTATAAGATTACTATTGTTTACTCAACACGCAGAACTAACTTTATAACCTCATAACCTCAAAACTAAGAACTCCCCCCTAACCCCCTGAAAGGAACAAGACTCCGACACACGCAATATGTGTGTCGGAGTCTTGTTCCTTTTAGATCCGGCTCTATTGTCCGAGCTTAAACTCCACCATGCCCTTTACAAAGGCCTTGATTATAAGTTCCGTAGTATTGGTGGCATTAAATTTCGACAGCAGATGCGCCTTGTGCGTGTTGATAGTGTTCACACTCACGTTAAGAATGCGTGCAATCTCGTTAGCCCTCAGTCCGCGCGCCAGTTGTTGCAGCACATTGTGCTCCGTGGTGGTAAGGTGTCCGCACGAGTCGGGAATGTGCATCTCGATGTGCCGCACCAGCTGCTGAAAACGTTTGCAAAAGTAATTGTCGCCCCTCGCAATATTGGTAACAGCCATCTGCAGCTCCTCCACGCCACAACTCTTAAACACCACCCCGTCGGCCTCAGAGCGCATAATGGCATTGATGTTCCATATCTCCTCGTGCGAGGTGTAAACCATTGTGCGCACCTCAGGCAGCACCCGTTTAACATGCTCAATAAGCGCTATGCCCGAGCCGTCGGGCAAGTCGAGGTCCACAATGCACAAATCGACGTGGCCCCCGGAGTCGAGCAGCTGCATGGCGTTGTGCATGGTTGTGCACAAAAGCACATTGCCCACACCGGGTGTGCGCTGCAGGCACACCTTAAGCCCCTCGAGCAGTATGGCGTGGTCGTCGCAGATGAGTATGGAGTATTGTTCAGGCATGATATGGCAGATAATTTTCTTAAGCTGCAAAATTATACGTTTGCTTTTGTTTGCACCTCATTAAAAATAATGATTTGCACCACTGCGCGTGCAGTACGAGGCATCTTTGTGTCCCCAAATGTAGCAATTGGAGCACAAAACGAGCGTATTGGGGGGGGTAATTTCATTATTTTTAATGACAAAAACTATAAACACTAATTATATATTTGCAACAGAAACCTAACAAAGTACATTGGCGGAGTTAGCGAATAGGTTGACGGGTAAGTTAGTCCACGTTCCTCATCTTCCAGCTTTTAACACAACAGGATAGTGTAGAACATACTCACTCGATAATTTGTTAGTCGCTAAAATTCCGCCAACGGGCATAATATAATACCAAAGCTACAAGATATGGGACTATTTAGTGGTGGCTACACCGAAGAGCAAATGCTCGAGCTCAAGGCGCAAATCAAAGCCCTGCGCGACTCTGTGACACTTAATGAGCAAAAATACGAACAAAGTGAGCAACTGCGACAGCAGGTGCTGAATGAGAAGCAAGCATTAGACGATCAGGTAAAATCACTGCAACAAAGTGTGCAACAACTCGAACAACAGCTCGCTCAGCACCCCCAAACAGACCATGTGCCCATTGAATCACAACCATCGCCTGGCGCAGTTGAACTACAAGTCCAGGTGCAGACGCTCACCCAACAGTTGCAGCAGAGCCGCAAGGCAGAGCACGAACACGCCGAGACCATACGCCAGCTACGCGTACAACTCGAAAGTGCGACGCACAGCCATGCCTCGACATCAGCGGCCCAGCCAACCACAGAGCCACCCGTTTCGGCGCAGGCAATAGATGGCGCACTCAAGCAATTACAATCGCTGCAAAAGTCGTACGACCTCATAGCGCAACGTGATGAACTGATGCATGCCATGCACCGCGAGCTCGATGCGCTGCGCAACGGCCTCTATGCCAAAATGCTCAAGCCCTACAAGCAATCGTTCATAACCCTCTACGACAGCATAGCCCGCACGCATGCCTATTACTCCCAACTCGCAGCCAGCCAAACGGGCAGCCTCGCAGAGCAATATCCCAAACTGCTCAACCAAATCGGAGCTTACATGCAGCTCATAGTCAACACCTTGAGCGACGAATACGATGTAGACAGTTACCAACCCGAGCCCGGCCAACCATTTGTGCGCGGTCAACACAAAGTGAGCGAAGTGGTGTCCACCACTGACCCCACACTTGACTACACCATCGTGCGCATACATCAGCGCGGTTTCAAATACACCGCTTTCGACCCTGTCAAGGGAGTTGAACGCGACGTTGTACTACGCCCGGCACTGGTCGATGTGTACCGCGTCAGCGCACCCCAGCAAACCACAAACCACTAACATACATATCACAGTAATTATGGATAAGACACGTGCCGTATATGGTATAGACTTAGGCACAACCTACAGTTGTATAGCCCAAGTAGACCAATTTGATCAAGCCGTAGTATTACGCAATTTCGAGGGCGACTCTATCACCCCGTCAGTAGTATATTTTGAAGACGAGAACAACGTCATGGTGGGCAAGGACGCCAAGGACATGCTCAACTCCGAGCCCGAAAAGGCCGTCTCGTTTATCAAACGCGAAATGGGCAATGACGCCGCTTTCGACAAGAGCGCCAACAATACCCCCTACCACTTCGACCCCTCCGAAATATCAGCTTTCATACTCAAGAAACTTGTTAAGGACGCCAATGACGCCAACGGCTACCCCGAACCCATCAAGGACGTTGTTATAACCTGCCCTGCCTATTTTGGCAACAAAGAGCGCATGCAAACCAAGCAAGCCGGCATCATAGCCGGGCTCAATGTGCTGGCCATCATCAACGAGCCAACAGCCGCAGCCATAGCCTACGGCACCAAGGTCGAAGATCGTAAAACCATTCTCGTCTACGACCTCGGAGGCGGCACATTCGATGTTACCATCATACTCGTCAACAAGGGAGCCATCAAAGTCATAGCCACAGGCGGCGATCACCATCTGGGCGGTGTAGATTGGGACACAGAAGTGGCCAACTGGCTGCTCGACCAGTTCAACCAGAAAAACGGCACCAGTTACACCCTCGACGACGACCCACTGCTCCGCAACCAACTGCTCTCCGTGGCAGAATCGCGCAAAAAACTCCTCACGCGCAAGTCAAAGGTCAATCTCGCCATCGACTACCAAGGGCAGTCCGTCAGCGCCGAACTCACCAAGGAAGCCTTCGAACAACTCACCTCAAGCCTGCTCGAGGAGACCATCGATGCCACCGACAAAGTGCTCGAAATAGCACGCCAAAAGGGTTTCGACAGCATAGACGAGTTCTTGCTCGTAGGTGGTAGTTGCCGCATGCCACAGGTCAAAGCCTGCGTAGACCAGCGTTACAACGTCAATGCACGCATAGGCGAGGTAGACGAAGTCGTGGCCAAGGGCGCAGCCATCTATGCTATGAACGAAGCCTACACTCAAGCCATACAAGAGTACGAAGAGGGCGAACGCGACTCACGACCCGCACCACTGCGTGGCGACCGCGCGCACGTAATGAACGTAACCAGCAAGACCTACGGTCTGGGTATCATCGACGACCAGGTAGGCAACGTTATATTTGCCAATTCTCCCTTGCCAACCGAAGTAAAAACCTGCGAGTTCAGCACCAACCACGACAACCAGACAGGCGTCAACTTCAACATCTATGAAAGCGATTTTACCAATCCCGAGACAGATGGAACAGTCGACCAAAAATTCTGCCGCCTCGTAACCACCGAAACATACGTCATGCCCATCACTGGCAATTATCCCAAAGGCACCCCCATCGAGATAATATTCAAAATTGACAATGAAGGCATGCTCTCCGTTTCAGGACGACTGAACAACGACACCATCGACTTCGACCTCAAGGTAACTGGTGTAAAGAGCAACGATGAACTTGCAAAGGCTCAAAACACGCTCAGCCGCATTAATATCGAATGATAAGTAGGTGTTCAAAATTATTTTTACATTGAAAGTGCATTATTGGGGCGCAGATGTTCCCTTCGGGTGAGGGTTTCTGTCCCCCGATAACGGGGGAACCGAAGGGGGTCATAGCGGTCTATGTGACCGAGGCCGAAGGGAACAGATGCGTCTCGAGAATGTGCTTTCAATGTGAAAATGGCACCTACTGATTGTATAAAATAATTTTGGACACCTACTTAAACCCACAATTAGTGTAAACCCACGAATAGGTACACCCACAATTCAACGTACCATTTGTGTGTTTATGCTTAAAATAATACACCTTCAACCGAAAGCCACAGCACGATGGACGAAACCATACTCAATATCAACGTAAAAAAGTGGACGGAATCCATACAATTTCTTAAAAGTCAAGAGATAAAACAACAACTCGACCCTGCCGAGTGGACCGCCGTTGACGAACTGAGCAACTTATGGAACAAGGACTTCGACCGCGACGACGTCAAAGCCACCGCAGCCGAACTCGTAGCCGACCTCAAACGCTGCGAGAACCAACACCCCAACAACCTTGATATAAAAAAATACAGCAAACAACTCACCGCAGTTGTGCGCGAAATGCTCATGAAGGACCGGCCCACCTATGAGGCTTTCAAGCTCAAACTACAAACCATCTACCGCCGACGCCGCCCAACGCCCCCGCCACCCAAGCCGCAGCCCACACCGCCACCCACACCACAGCCCGACCCCACCATCGTCAAACGGCAAGCCGACAATTTTATTGAGGCATTTATCTTTCTGAATGATTTCGACATAGTCATGCAGCTGTCAAACGAAGAGGCTGAGGCAATAACCAACCTCTACGTGATACTGCGCGACAACCCTGTACTCACTTCACAAGTCAAGGACGAGGCAAACAAAAGCATTGCCGACCTCAAACGCTACGAAAACCTACACCCTGCCAACCTGCAAATCAAGACCAATAGCAAGGCCGTAACTGCTGCCATGCGCAGTGCCATAGCCAATGCACCCACTTATCAACTCTTCAGAGAAAGTGTGCGGCAACCTTTGGCTCACTTCATACAGGAATGGGCAAAAGAGTACGAACGCAGGCAAAACAACCCCATAGAAATAACAAAGGTCGAACTCGCCGACTGCATAAATGGCAAAAGAAATAGAGACTTTGGCGAGCAACTCTATGCAGGCCTATACTTCCTCACACCACGTATAACCATCAACACCATACTCAACCAAACGGTAGAGTTTGGAGTCGAAATATTCAACCAATCCGGCGTAGTACAAGCACGATATAAAAGTCAAGTCAATGTCAACGGCAATGGTACTTACATCCTCGACGGCTATGGTAACGACAAGGGCACATTCCTTTCCACCCCTGGCACCTACACCTGCCACATAACTTACAACGACAAGGTGCTAAACAAGACTAACTTCACCCTCGAAAAGTTAGATACCTCGGATTGGGAAGAAATGGTGCGCGAAATAATTGAAGATTCAACTCCTAAAGATTCAACCCCCACGCCTCCGCCCCCTCCTCGCCGCAAGTCACACTTTTGGCAACGCACAAAGTGGGTTCTCATCATAGCCTTTTTCCTGCTCATAGCTTGGCGCGTAGGCCCCACACTGTGGGATCTGATCTTTCCCGACACCAAGTGCTACAGCATAGCCGAGTCCACCATCTTGCGCAGCGAGCCAAGTGCCGAGGCTAATGCCGTCGAAACCTTCCCCTACGGCTACCTCTACGAACGCAAAGGACGCGAGCGGGGAGGTTGGCAAAAAGTAGAAATCGTCAAAACTGGCTACATCGCATCGCGGCTGCTTATTAACAAAGAAGACTATAAACTCTTCAACTCCATCTTCGGCGGAAACGATGATGTGGCGAGTTCAGCACGGCGCGCCATCATGAGCGTAGGGGCACGCATCGCATTGCTCAACTACTACAAAAACAACAACATGCGGGGCTTCAATCTCGCTTCGGGCAAAACAATCAACGACATGATGCGTGTCATACAAGGGAAAAACGTGTGGTTGTTCATCGAAATAGAGCAAGGCAGCTACTACCCCAACTTCTATCTTGACGAAGACCAAGGCATATTTGCTGCCATACTTTTCAACCCCGAGTTCGACAAGCGCAAAGTCATCGTATTCACCCGTTCAGCCGACAGCTCCGACTATGCCCTGCGCTACGAACACGAGGCACCCGCTAAAGTCGGCATCAAAAGCGTCACGTCATCAAGCAGCGTAGTAGATGTAGAATATGGCGACAAAAAAACATCTACAACCAAAACCACCAAAAAGAAAAAGAAACGCCGCCGTCGCTAATAAGTAATAACTTTATTCACAAACTTAACACACCATGACACTACCCAATTTCAACAACCCTCATTACCGCCTTGCAGGCTATATAGCCACGGCCATAGTCACACTCGCAGCACTGCCACTCATCTACGCTATGGTATTCCACACCGACTGGCAGTTCAAGGTCAACTGGAACCTCTTTTCATCACCATTCTTCTCACCGCTCTTTGTCGTAGGAATCATCATAGCACTCGTCAATATGGGCCGCTCACACTACTCCTACGACACCATCGTCGAAACCACCGACCTCGATACTGGTAAAAAAGAAAGGCACAAAAGTCAAGACGTCATCGACAAAATGGGCGGCAGTTGCCTCGCACCTCTTATCGGTCACTTCATCGTCGAGCCCATAGTCTATGCTGCACTCATCTACTACCCCATAGCTGCACTCATAGCCTTTGTAGGCACCTTCGTGCCCTACATACTATCAGTAATTGTGCTCATCGTGTGCATACTCATGTACAAAGTTGCTGGCTGGCTTGCACACCTCGCATTCCGTTCGGTAGCACTCGTCACCATAGCCGTCATACTCACCTCATGCTTTGGCGGAGCAAGTTGGTACATCTTGCGCGCACAAACCAACGCCCCGCTCAGCCCCGACAAAATCGAAACTCCCGTCAGCGGACAAGCCGCACAATACGATGCCACAGCCACCGACCTCACCACATTCGACCTCCAAGGTCCAGTCAAGACCAGCACACTAACACGCGACGGACAAGTAATCAACGGCACTTGCGGCTTCGACAAACAAGGCCGATGGATCACTTGCAATGACCAACCGCTGTCAACTGCACAAGAGGACGAAAACGCCGAAGTTTACGGCGTAGTGCGCGACGCCAACCAGCGTGTCGTACAATACACTATTGGCCAGTACGACATGACCGAAACTATCACAATAAATTTCGACAAACAAGGACGCATCGAAAAGGATAAAACCGAATCGGGCACCAGCACCGAAACTTCCCTCTATACCTACGACACCAATGGCAGAGTGGCCAGTACACGCATTCAAACCAGCAGTTTCGAGATGGGAGCAGACGAAGCTGAAACCACAGACGTCACCGTTACTTACACTTACACCGATTTCGACACGCACAACAACTGGCGCGTGCGTGATGTTACCTGCTCAAACGGTGGCAAATACCAAGAAACGCGACACATTACATATTACGAATAAAAACAACCACGTATGAAACTTACCAACCACCTAAGCCGCGTGCTGGCCGCCACCTTGTTCGGCCTTGGCTGCCACACCGCAGCCCTGCACGCGCAAAACATCATGTTGCACCTCGATGCCCCGCAAGGCATTGATGCACAAACCCTTGCTGCCGACATCGGCACGCTAAAAATCACATTCTCAAACTCTAACGACTTCTTCGACACCAGCCGTTACGCTGCCAACACCCTCGACTTTGGCAGCGACTACTACAATAATGGCAAAGACAGCTACCACCACTACTTCAGCCGCGAGCTCACCCTCAACGCCGATGATGGCAACGGCAACGCGTGGTGGGGCAACACAAACAAGGTTTGGCTCAACTTTGAAACAGTGCGCCGCCAGGTTAGCGGCCGCACGGACCAACCCATCTACTACCGCATCTACAGCCCCCACTTCAGCCGCATCATCACGGGGCAGATCGACCCCACCGATGCCGAAGATGTAACACTGCACCACACAGAGCTGGCACAAGCCCGCCGCGTGGCCTTCATGCCACCCGTGGGACGCGACGGCAATGCCGTGCCAGCCATTCTCGCCCCCGACCTGCGCACAGGCACCTGCAACGGCTTTAGAGCGTACGACCCCAATATGCAAGACCTCACAGAACCCTTTGCACGCTACGCCTACAAGGGCGACACCCTGCGCTACCTTGTAGTGCCCAACAGCAGCGAACTCGCCCTGCATGCCGACTCCATCGTAGTGGCCGACACCACCACCTGCGTCACCACCGACTACCGCAAGGCCGTGGAGTGCCGCTTCTACATCACCGACAGCCAGGGCCAGCTGTGCCCCGTCACCAACGGCGAGTTAGCTTCGGTATACTACAAGCCGCAGCCGGGTGCCAAGGGCAAAGGTAACTACCACGGCTATGGCTGCTACAACTCGGGCGGCATCTGTTTGAACACTCTCACCGCCCCCGATGGCACACATGCCGCTTATGCGCTCCCAGGTCGGCAAACATTCCAGCTCCGCTTGCCAACGGTGCAAACCACCGACCCCGACTTCCTCATGCCCTACAATGCCGACCTCGGCTATATTTTAGGCGAGGTAACCATACCCGCCAGCACCGAACCCGTCAGCCTGTCGATAGCCAAAAGCAAACCCCTGCGCGTCACCACCACATTGGCCGATGCCGCGCCCTATGCCGACCACCTGCAGTTTAGCGCCCACACCTATGTCAACCCACCTTATTCATGGCAGGAAAATAAGCAAATGTCTGTAGCGTGCAAGGAGGTGAGCCGCCAAATCAAAGGCAACGACCTCGTGGTCACCACTCTTGTCGAGGGCAGCACCTGCCCCTATCTTGCTCTCGACGCCCAATATGGCGCACAGAGCGACACCATAGCCAGCGTGCTCAGCAAGCAGTGCTGTCTGTACAGCTATCCGGGTGACCCCCGCACCGAGTTCAGCCTCACATATAATAACTTTTATGATGGTAATTTCAATACACTGCCCGCTTTCAGCCAGCTGCACCCCGTCAAGTTCGTTGTGCCGTGCCACCAGTTCCAGACAGGGCGCATGCTTAACCTCTTTGGCACGTACAATCAAGGTTACATCAGCGATTTGCCGTCACACCACAACGGCTGTGCCAAACAGCTCCAGCCTGGCAGTGCCGACCCCATACCCTACGACACCATCACTATCATACTGCCCGAGGGCGAATACGACTGGGTGATGCAAAAGGACCTTGACGAGTACAACAGCGCGCCGCACCACGCTTTCACACTTGCCAACACCGACACTCTTGTGCAGCGCCTACAGCCCATCGACTTTGCACTGCTGCGCGTCAGCTGTCTGGGCGTCGACAGCATCTATGTGTACAACAATGTACCTAAATACCAATGGTACAGCCTGAGCAAGCTCACCAAGGGTCGCATGTACTATGCCGACGAGGCAATCCCTCTCAACCCTGGCTACAACGAGCGCACCATAACCTGGCGCGAGGCAAAACTGCAAAAGGACACCCTATACAGTCTGTCATACTGGCTCGAGGCCCCCGTCATCTGGGTGGACGAGGACGGCAGTTACTACACGTCATACGCCAGTTTCAGCCGCCCCTACAACTATCTCAGGTTAGAAAAACTGCAAACCGCCACCCCCGACAGCGCCATCTGCATCTCAACGGGCAGCAAAGCCAACCTCGCAGTATGGTCAGGTGGAACGTTCGCCCCCGCACGCTTCTTCACCATCAGCCCCTCTGAGGCCGACACCACCGTGACAGTTTACACCCAGAAAACCGTTCGTGTCAATTTCTCTTACAAGGGCGGACGTGTGCCGGGCTTTGAACGCTTGAACATGTGTTATGGCAATGAACAAACGCGCATTGTGCCAAACCCCAACTTCTATCGCCGCAGCCGCATGGATCTCGAGCCAGGTCACTACACCATGTCGGGCGTTGTGTCATACGAGGATGACGCCACTGGTGAATACGTCACCACTCCCTTCAGCATCACATTCGATATCGAGGCAAACACCCCCACCACCATCGAGCTATGCCCCGACCCCACAGCCGTAGCCGCGGCCCCTGCCAATAGCGCCCCTGCCAAGGCTGCAGCCTGCTACGCCCCCGACGGACGCCGCATCAGCACACCGCAGCCCGGCCTCAATATCATCAAGATGACCGACGGCACCGTGCGCAAGGTGATAGTCAAATAAAAAAGTATTGCTCTACGCACAAGCACCAAACACAAGCACCAAGCGCAACCTCAAAGCTCTACCTCAAAAGCTCTACCTCAAAGCGCAACCTCAAAAACTCTACCTCCAAACTCTACCTCTAATGGGGGCGACGCGTCTCGCGTCGGAAAAGGGTAGGGTAGTGATAAGGAAATGCGCCCCCCATTAGAGATTGGGGCAAGAGAAGTGATAGAGTGTAGGTGTTAAAGCGCGCAGTAAATAAAAAGAAAGCAATTACACATCACGTGCCAACTGCAAAGCAAACCATGCTTGCCAGTTGGCGCGTTTTTTATATATTTGCAATTCATAAACAAAATCCTTAGTAAAACAAGTCGACGAACAGGCATGCACTACACATATATATTATGTAAAGGCAAACTTACCCGTCAACCCCGTTAACTCGTTAACCCGTCAACCCAAAAATAACAAACTTACCCGTCACCCCCAAACCCCAACACACTATGAAAAAACTCCTCCTCCCCCTCCTCATCACCCTCATGCTCACACCCGTGCTTGCAGCCGCACAGCCGCAAGCCGACTCCCTGCGCCACCTCCTGCGCACACAGCCGCACAACCCCCACCTGCTGGCACAAATGGCACAAGCCTTCAGCACCTCGTGCCCCGACTCCGCACTACACTACGCCCAACTCGCCGCCCAACACAAAGCCCAAGGCGCCGACGTCGTCACCCTCGAGGCCGCACGTGGCGAGGCACTCGCCGCACAAGGCCACATACAGCAGGCACTCGGCCACTTTACCCAAGCCTACAAAGTGGCCAGAAAACACCACCTCGCCGACCAGCAGCACAACCAGCTGTGCAGCATGGGCATCTGCCACAGCCGCCTGCAACACTTTGATCAGGCAGCCAAATGCTACGACCAAGTCATAGCCTACGCCACACGCCACCACAACCACCAGCTGGCCTTTGCAGCCTACCAAAACTATGGCGCCATGTGCAGCCGCATAGGCCGCCCCGACGACTGCCGCACCCTACTGCTCAACGCTCTCAAATATGAACGCGCCGCCGAACCAGCACAACGCATCTCCGTATATGCCGGCCTCGGCACCATTCTCACCTACAACCCCGCCACCTTTGCACAAGCCGAGCAATACCTGCAGCGCGGCATCAATCTCGCACGCCACATTCACGAGCCACTGGCCGAGGCAAGCTGCCTGTCGCCACTCATCACCCTGCTCACACAGCAACCCAAGCGCCACACCGAAATACCCGCCCTCATCACCCGCGCCAACACCATCGTCAGCGGCCTCGCCCCCGGCGGCACCGAACGCATGCAGCTCGAGCACGCCAAGGTCAACTACTACTTCGTCACACGCCAGTGGGCACCCGCCCTGCAGTCCGCCCTCATGCTCTACCACAACGGCCCCGCAGTATCATCAGAGCGCGACAAAGTCATGCTCATGGTAGCCCGCGCCTACGAGGGCACAGGCCAGGCACCACGCGCCTGCTACTTCTACCGCGAGGCATACTACATAGCCGACTCCCTCCACCAGCTCAACATACAGCAGCAAGTAGCCGATGCCGCCGCACGCTACGATGCCAAGGAAAAACAGCTCAAAATAGCCCAACTGCAAAAGGACGCCGCACAAGCCGAAGCACGCCAGTGGCGCCTTGGCGCAAGTCTTGCCGTAGCCACCCTGCTGCTCATCATCACCATAGCAGGCGCCATCATGCGCCACCGCCACCAGCAGCGCAAGGCCGAGCTCGAACAGGCCCGCCGCTACATCGACGGCATCGAAACCGAGCGCAAACGTCTGGCACAAGAGCTCCACGACGGCGTGTGCAACGACCTCCTCGTGGCCGAAATGCAGATAACCAACACCGCCTCCACCGCCCAGGCCACCCAGCAGCTCAACGCCGTGCGTCAAAACATACGCCACATCTCCCACCAGCTCATGCCCCCCAACACCGCCTTTGCCACCCTCGACCAAACCCTCTCCGCCCTGGCCTGCAAGCTCCACGAAATGGGCCACATAGCCATCACCTTCAGCGCCACCCCCGCCCATCACAACTGGGCCGCCCTGCCCGCTGCCCAGGCCCACCAGCTCTACCGCATTGCGCAAGAGCTCATCACCAACCTCATCAAGCACACCCCGCAGCTCACCCACATCAGCATCACCCTCACCCACAGCCCCGCCGCCCCCCACACCACCTGTCTCTTATACACATCTGACGCTGCCGACGA
>ERZ1026776.1076-NODE-1076-length-16257-cov-44.175410_pt1 | contig 16257 bp, 11 predicted proteins | sample MGYA00380125_ERZ1026776 | MGnify/ENA primary metagenome ERZ1026776 (study PRJEB33269, sample SAMEA4719761) | human gut metagenome | biome: human-associated habitat; feature: organic feature; material: feces | place: Cameroon | collected 2013-10 ...
AGGAGAAGAAACATCCGGATTGTTGCGCGCTTTACCATGGAAAATCCTCCTCTGTCCCAACTCAGTTTTACTTTTTACCCTTTATGGTAACGTGATTGCAAAGGGTTAAGGTTCTTTTTACCTTTTTACTTTTTTACCCTTTTACCTTTAAAAAGCCTTTTCTATGTCCGTAACCAGAATATCCTGATAAACCTGACCATTGTGCTCATGGGTAGTAAAGCGGAGCGTAACAGCCACCAGCTCGCCCGGAGCATACTTACATTGCGCCATATTACCCAACATTGCCGCAGCATACTGGTTCTCATACTTGCCGCCCATCTCCTGGAGAACGATGTTGCATTTCATCATCTGTCCGTTCTCACTTTTCTGACTCTGCACAGCGAAGGTCTCGCCCTGCTGCACCACTCTCATAATCTGAGTATACATATTATATAATGTACGAAGAGGTTTTCAAGAGCACCAAACCTTTTCAGCGTTGTCTTGTTTCTTCGACGCTGCAAAAGTACTGCAGAAAAAAGGCAAAACAATGCTTTTCCCACAGCTTCCCCGAAAAACCCACGTTTTTGGGAAAAATCGGGCATTTCTTGGGAAAAAGTAAGAAGAAAAAGGAAACGAGAGTCAAAAGTAAAGAAAAAGAGAAAATCATTCCCCTTTTCCTAATAAAAGAAACTCATTTTTCCCATCGTTGGGAAAAATCGTGGGAATCTTGGGAAAAATCACCCCCACAACCAACATTTTAACACTCCAAATATTTATAATTCGAAATAAATGCTTATTTTTGCACTACAATTCAGTTAAACGTTTTAAAAGGAAATGGATATGAAACGGATAGAAGAACGTTATATTAGCTTGCTTACCGATTTTGGTTTGAAGGCGTTTCGTGATGTCAAGAACTCTATAGATACGGCTTTGGAAAAAGGGCGTGAGGAAGGTAAAAACTCGAAGGCTATCCAAATAGCAAAAAGGATGTTGGATGCTGGCATGGATATAGAAACAGTTATGCAAATAACAGATTTGCCAAAAAGTAAGATTGAGGAACTAAAATGATAAATCTCTATTCATACATGAATTGATAAACTGAGTTCGAAATGCTTATTTTGAATTCATTATAGCTTTCGCTTCCTGTTGATGCTATCATACAACTAACAAGCACGACGTATAGGGAAACTGTATCTATTTATCACCCCAATCGAGTTTCTGCTCTTCATAAAATACAAAACAAGGAAGATGCGCCCTCCCATCGCACCTTCCCTCCAATCTTCTCCCTCAAATTCTTCTCATCAATTCCTCCCTTTTCGCCAACTTATAATACAGATCCTGGACGGTATGATAATCGGGATCGGAACCTTCAAGCCATTCCGAAAAATGGTGGTTGTGGTTCTTCTGCGTTTCCTGCTTGCGGAACGACTCCACAACGCACTACTTTCCCCAATATCTTTCAGCCATAGGCTGCAACCTTTCCTTTATTACTTCCATAACAGTCTTGAAATCAAGAGTTTCTTTCCATTGAATCTTTTTCAGAAATGCTTTCCAGCGAACTATACGTGCTGCGTCTGTCGCAAAACTTTCTGTAAACAACTGCAATTCGGGATTGTATATAAGCCCTCTATTACCGAAAAATACAATATTTTTTGAAAAGCGGTAATATTCTACGGAATATTTTCAAAAAAGCCGTAGAATATTACCAGAATTATCCTTGTTTTATACCCAGGGACGATAGTTATCTCTAAATCTTCCTCTCTACTTTCCTATACCAACTCAAATACTTCTCATATAACCATCCCTTTTCGCCAGCTTATAATACAGATCCTGGGCGGTATGATAATCGGGATCGGAGCCTTCAAGCCACTCCGAAAAATGGTGGTTGTGGTTCTTCTGCGTTCCCTGCTTGCGGAAACAAGCCGGTTAGTTGTTGCAAACTACCCAATAACCATTCTTGCGACCACCTTCATGTTTTAGAATCTGAAATTCTTCTCTTAAAGACTTAAGCTCCCGAGAAACCTTTCTTGCAGACATCCCCATTTTTCCTGCTAATTCTGATATTATCATTTTAGAATCCTCTGACAGCATATCCAACATAAGTTTCTGCAAATCAGTCAATTCTTTCTTGCATTTCTGATAACATTCACTACGAATGCAGCGGCTTCAATTCTTCTTCTGTCAATCCTGTTATCTGCATGATTTGAGACCAAGACATTCCCATAGCCAACGAGTTACGGGCTACAGTCAAACCTTTAGACAATTCACCTTCTGCACGACCTTTAGCCATTCCCTTTTCCTCGCCTTCAACATACGAGCCATAAAGGCCGGAGTAGTAATCATCAACAGCCTTAATACTTTCATCGTATTTTTCCTGCTCCTCACTACTCAAACAACGAACATCTGCCAATTTTGCAAGATGATCGAATATCTTCTTCTGTGCCGTAAACGGCAATCTTTCCAATACTTCCATATACTTCAATACATAAATCCATTTTTCAAAACCTGTCTCGCATTCTTCCTCACTCTTATCAAAGAAAGGAAGAGAAAGATATCGGTAAAAGGGTTGATGTATCTACCCATAAATCATCAATTTAGATTCTGTAAATCTGCCGCAAAGATAAACTTTTTTATTGAAACTGCCAAGAAATTCTAGAATTTTCTTTCAAAAGAAGGAAAAGAAAGAGAGATGTAGAGAGAAAGGGGAAGCTGCCCTCCCATCGCACCTTCCCTACTCTTCCTCCTCAAACTATCCTCTTATATTCCTCCTCCTTCTTCAGCTTATCATAAAGCTCGTGAGCTTTAGAATAATCTTTATCAGATTCTGCAAGCCACTCCGAAAAGTGGTGGTTGTGGTTCTTCTGGTTTTCCTGCTTGCGGAACGAGTCTACCACACACTTCTTTTCCACTTCGGGAAACATCAGGTTCATGCGGGAGGCGAAGGCTGATTTGTCCTGATTACCCTTCACTATATGGAATGTATATTTCATCAGACACCACACTATGTACCAGTCCTGCTGCTTGGTGATGTTGCCCTTGAGCCAGAACTTCAGCATGTTTTCTAACTTGTAAGGATCTACCCACTTGGCAAAGAAAGAGTCGCTGTTACGCTCAAAATCATCAGCCCTGGCTATTTCAGCCTCCCACATTTTATGCTCACCCTGATACTTGAATAGCTTTTCAAAATCCTCGGGCGAAGCCTGCTCCCTGACTAGCGTACGGACAAGTTCTTCTTCCTCATCCTCCTCTCGCTCAAACCAGTCTGAACAAAGCGTATAATTGTTGTATTTATCCTCAACCCCATCCATCACTTTCTGTAAGCTGTCGTTGGTAATGGCTATTCTCCTGCTTTCCATGCGATGCTTCTTTACCTTTACCTCATGTTTCAGATGGTCAGGTAGCGTGCCCTCGTCGAAAATTCGCTTGATATAATGGTAAATAATAACAGCCTCACGGTCGGTGCGGAAAAGGCGGGTTCTGTATAAGGCTAGGAAATCAGCACAAATAGTACTTACTGTGGAGATGGTTTCTGCCAAAGACATCTGCAAACCAGTAGAGACAAAGTTCTTGTAATGGGAATCAAAACGCGGATAATCGTCTCCTACAGGAACTTTAAGCTTCTCGCATTGCTCGTAAATAGCCTTAGCATAGGGAATCTGACCATACTCCTCTTCCTTATCGAGCAAATAGTCTGAATGCTTCCGGGCGATGGTCTGAATTTCCTGGAGCACCTTCTCTAAAACATCTGTATAAATCTCCATGAATTCATCATCATAGCTCTTGTAGATGGAAATGTAGACTTTCTTATGGAGCGTATGAATATATTTAAGAAAATCTGTCAACTGCTTGGCAAGGTTCTGGTAAATATGAAAATAACAGGTAAGACCTTTATGCTTTCCTGCATTCCATTTAAATTCATCTTTAGCATGCTGAATCTCCTTATACAAATGTTCTGCCTCTCTCTTAAACTGACCCACATCAGTAGTTGTTACTGGAGTGTATTTCTTGACTCCTGTTACTTCATCTTCCACAAAAAGATCTTCTTCTGATGAAATCTTCAGAAGAGAATTGTAGTTATTGTCAGTATTGGGTATTTCCTCTTTCTGCATATTACTTTTCTAGGTTTGAATTGTTATGTTGTTTTAAATAAGCGGCGTGGGGTTCCCTGTAAGTACCGGTATTCGAGTACCTGCAAGAACCTTCGGTAAGGCACAAACAAGTACTGCCCACGCCGTAGAGGAGTGGACGCCTTGCTGTCACCGTCTTCTTACCGAATTTCTGAATTGCAGGTTCTGAATACCGTAGAAGTGTCAGATAATCAGCGTCAATATCTATATGTTATATTCTATTTTACTATCTGTTTCTTATTATTCTATTTTAAAGACTCGGGGGCACTTTTTAAAGTGACTTCGATTCTAATTAAACAAATGTCTTGGCTGACAACCAGCCTTGACGATAACTAACACCTGCACATTAAATGCAAAATTGTCCCAAAATTACAAAATAATTGCGAAAACATCTATATTTTATTGCAAATATTAACAGAAAATAGCAGAAAACTCAGTAAAAAGTGATTTTAAACCTCTAGACAACGAGATGGGGAAAAAGCTGATTATGTAAATAATGGTTACCATACTACGGGCTGAAGGTCCCAAAGTTCCTAGCCCAGAGCATCGACCTGGGTATGATAGCAATCAGCAAGACGCCATGTAGGGGCAAAAGCTTTGTAAGCTGAAAAATGTAAATCTTCCTTACTCTTATATGCAGGAAATGAAAATCAGCAGTTTTTGAGTTTTAGAAGATAAGAAGCAAAAATTAGAGGGTTAGGAAGGAGTCTTACCCCCTCTACTAGGGGTGAAAAATGCCCCTCCTCAGACATAAATCTGTCTCAGACTTGACGTATTTTTGACAAATTCGAGGGGTAAATAAGGAGTAGAATGAGGTAAAGAGAGGAGAAAAAGCAATGCAAGAACTCATTTCCGGCACTAGAGAATGTAGATTATACTTATACATAAAAACATTAATAGCAACTTTAATATACTGGTATAAATATGTAATAAACAACTAATTACGATGCGTTACCTTATTTACTGTAAGTCTTTAAAACAGAAATATTCTATCCGGTCATTAAGGTCAAGGTCATTAAGGTCATTAAGGATTTTCACTTCTCTCTTTTTGATAACACATTAGTGCTATTTTGGTAACACTTTTGTAACACATATGGATGATTTCGCAATACGTTAAATTTATAACCTATTGACTAACAGCTATTTACAAAAAGAGCATATAAAAGAGGGGTTAACGATAAAATATATTTAAAAACAAAAAAGAACAACAGAGATAAGTTCTTATGAATAAGCAACTTACTACCATTGTTCTTCCACGCTATTTTGTACAAATAAGTTTTATTTTGCTTATTTTGTGATTCCGTTGGGGTTCGAACCCAAGACCCACAGCTTAGAAGGCTGTTGCTCTAATCCAACTGAGCTACGGAACCAACACTTTTAAATCGCAATCTACTAACTAATATATCTATTAGCCGCCATTTTTCTTATTTGCGGCTGCAAAGGTACATATATTTTTTGAATACACCAAACTTTTTCTCACTTTTTTCAGTTTTTATGCTTAAATATCGCAAAAAATAACTACCTTTGCATCCGTTCGGAGCATGATTCAGCTATCAGGCTCCAAAAGAAGACGAGATTTTTAATAACGCATATTGAAACATAAAACATACGCAAATGAAAAAGTTAATCTTTTCAGTAGCTCTGCTCTCGGCAGCACTCTCAGCCAGCGCAGAAGAACATCCGCTCTGGATGCGCTACCCAGCCATCTCGCCCGATGGCACTACCATCGCCTTCGCTTATAAAGGCGACCTCTACAGTGTTTCTGTCAACGGCGGTGAAGCACGACAGCTCACAACCCATGCAGCCTTCGATTCGCATCCTGTATGGAGCCCTGACAGCAAGAAAATTGCCTTTCAGTCGAACCGCGAAGGAAGTCTCGACATCTTCGTTATCGATGCAAAGGGCGGTGCTCCTACCCGACTCACTACCAACAGCGGCAGCGAAACACCTATCGCCTTTGCTGACAACGACCATGTGCTCTACTCTGCCAGTCTGCAGCCTACAGCCCAGAGCATCATCTTCGGCGACAACACATTCCCACAAATATATAAGGTAAGCACCAAGGGCGGAAGACCGGAACTCTTCTCTACCCTCACCATGGAGAATATCAGCATCGCCAAGAACGGCGACATTCTCTATCACGACAAAAAGGGATATGAAGATCCTTGGCGCAAACACCAGAAATCACCTATCGCACGCGACATCTGGCTGAAGAGCAACGGTAAGTTTACCAAGCAGACTACCTTTGCCGGCGAAGACCGCTCGCCAGTATGGACATCAGACGAGAAATCTTTCTTCTATCTGAGCGAACAGGACGGCACATTCAATATCTACCGCCGCAGCCTCAACAGTTCAAATGACAAGCAGATAACCCATCACAAAGGCAATCCGGTAAGATTCCTCACCGCATCCAGCGCCGACCTGCTCTGCTACGGATATGATGGCGAAATCTATACCGTGAAAGAAGGCGGAGAGCCTCAGAAGGTGAACATCTCCATTACAACGGATAATGATGCTCCAAGCCTCGTACGTCAGATTAAGAGCTGGGGAGCTACGGAGATTTCCGTTTCGCCAGACGCCAAGGAAGTGGCTTTCGTGATGCATGGCGATGTATACGTTACTTCTGTGGAATACACCACTACCAAGCGCATTACCGACACACCGCAGCAGGAACGCGACCTGAGTTTCTCGCCAGACGGCAGAGCCCTGGTCTATGCAGCCGAGCGAAATGGCGTATGGCAGATTTACCAGGCTAAAATCAAGAACGAGAAAGAGAAAAACTTTACCTACGCTACCGACATCGAGGAAGAGCAACTGGTAAAAACAGGCATTACATCGCAGTATCCTCAATACTCTCCTGACGGCAAGGAAGTGGCTTTCTTCGAAGACCGTGCAGCACTCCGCATCGTCAATCTGAAATCGAAGGAAATACGCACCGTGCTCGACGGCAAATACGTCTACTCTTACAGCGACGGAGACATCGCTTTCGAATGGTCGCCAGACAGCAAATGGCTTCTTTCTACCTATATCGGCAACGGCGGCTGGAACAACCAGGATATTGCGCTGGTAAAGGCTGACGGCAAAGAGGTTCACAACCTGACCAATTCCGGCTACAGCGACAGCAACGGCAAATGGGTGCTCGACGGCAAGGCAATGCTCTTCCAGAGCGACAGAGCCGGTTACCGCAGTCACGGAAGCTGGGGAGCTGAAGACGACGCCTACATCATGTTCTTCGACCTGGACGCCTACAACCGCTTCAACATGAGCAAGGAAGAGATAGAACTGGCTGACGCCAACAAGGACGATAAGGAGAAGAAGGAAGACGAAAAGAAGGAAGAGGCTAAGAAGAAGGCTGACGAAAAGCAGAAGAAGACAGGCAAGATAGAGGTGGAAAAAGTGAAACCGCTGGAACTTGACATCGAAAACTGCCGCGACAGAATCGTACGCCTCACCGCAAACTCTTCGCACATGGGCGATGCTGTGCTCTCAAAAGACGGCGACAAGCTCTACTACCAGGCTGCCTTCGAGGATGATTACGACCTCTGGCAGCACGACCTGAAAGACGGTTCTACCAAGCTCGTGATGAAGGGCGTAGGTCAGGGCAACCTGCAGACCGACAAGGATGTGAAGAACCTCTTTATCTGCAACGGAAGCAGCATCAAGAAAGTGGATCTGAGCGGATTCAGCACCAAGAACATCAGCTTCGAGGCTAACTTCAACTATAAGCCAGCCGAGGAACGCCAGTATCTCTTCGACCACGTATGGCGACAGGTGAAAGACAAGTTCTATGACCCTAAGATTCATGGTGTTGACTGGGAAGGTTACCGCAAGACCTACGAGAAGTTCCTGCCTTACATCAACAACAATTTCGACTTCCAGGAGATGTTGAGCGAAATGCTGGGCGAGTTGAACGCTTCGCATACAGGAGCCCGCTACTACGCTTCGAACAGCGCGCTCACCACAGCCAACCTGGGTGTATTCTTCGACCCTCAGTATCAGGGCGACGGCCTGAAGATTCAGGAGATTATCAAACGTGGTCCTTTCGATGTGAAGAATACAGGTGTAACAGCCGGCTGCATCATCGAGAGCATCGACGGCGAGGAGATTAAAGCCGGAATGGACTACTTCCCATTGCTCGACGGAAAGGTTGGTAAGAATGTACGACTCGGCATCAGAAACACCAAGGGCAAGAAGATGGAGGTTACGGTGAAGGCTATCTCTCAGGGCAGCCTCAACAACCTGCTCTACAAGCGATGGGTAGACCGCAACCGCGCTTTCGTTGACAGCATTTCGGGCGGACGCATTGCTTATGTTCACGTTAAGGCGATGAATTCGGAGAGTTTCCGCACCGTTTACAGCGAACTGCTGAGCGACAAGAACCGCAACCGCGACGCTGTAATCGTAGACGAGCGCCATAATGGCGGCGGCTGGTTGCACGATGACCTCTGCACTCTGCTCAACGGCAAGCAGTATCAGGAGTTTGTGCCTCATGGTAAGGTAGTTGGCCGCGATCCGTTCAACAAATGGGTGAAGCCATCCTGCGTCATGATCTGCGAGAACGACTACAGCAATGGTCATGGTTTTCCATGGGTTTACAAGGAACTCGGAATCGGCAAGCTGATCGGTGCTCCTGTAGCTGGAACCATGACAGCCGTATGGTGGGAAACGCTGATGGACAACACGCTGGTATTCGGTATTCCTCAGGTAGGTTGCCGCGACATGCGTGGCGTGTTTGGCGAGAATACCCAGCTGAACCCAGACATCGAGGTTTACAACAGTCCGGAAGATTTCATCAATGGCCATGATACTCAGCTCGAAAGAGCCGTCAGGGAAATGATGAAGAAATAAACAGAACGCCCTGCAAGGGTCAGAAGCAGAACCGCTTTTGTCCTTTGCAGGGCGATTTGTTTTTTGCAGCAGACAACATTATTTATTAAACCTTATTAACCCCACAATATCGGTAAAAACCCTTCTATCATGACATCAAAGCCTCTAAATCTTTACTTTTTTTCTTGAAAAGGGAGAAAAAGCAAGTGAAAAAGCCATAAAATAAAAAAAAATGAGTATCTTTGCAGAAAATAAAAACAAGATTATGGGATTATTCGGATTATTCAGCAACAAAAAGAAGGAAACTCTCGATAAGGGTCTGGAAAAAACCAAGGAGAGTGTGTTCGGCAAACTGGCGCGTGCCGTTGCCGGAAAGTCTACCGTCGACGATGATGTGCTCGACGATCTGGAAGAGGTACTCATCACCTCAGACGTAGGTGTAGAAACCACCGTCAAGATTATCCGCCGCATCGAAGAACGTGTGGCTCGCGATAAATATGTTTCAACCAACGAACTCAATCACATTCTGCGCGAGGAAATAGCCAATCTCCTCTCAGAGAATCACAGCGATGACCTGGCAGACTGGGATCTCCCTGCCGACCATAAACCTTACGTTATCCTCGTAGTAGGCGTAAACGGCGTGGGCAAGACAACCACCATCGGCAAGCTGGCTTACCAGTTTAAGAAGGCTGGCAAGAAGGTTGTTCTGGGAGCTGCCGACACCTTCCGTGCTGCTGCCGTAGAGCAGATTTGCATCTGGGGCGAGCGCGTGGGCGTGCCTGTAGTGAAACAGCAGATGGGAAGTGACCCGGCAAGTGTGGCTTTCGACACCCTGCAGAGCGCCAAGGCAAACGGTGCCGACGTGGTGCTCATCGATACGGCAGGACGACTGCACAACAAGGTGAACCTGATGAATGAGCTCAAGAAAATAAAGGACGTGATGAAGAAGGTAATGCCAGAAGCACCAGACGAGGTAATGCTCGTGCTCGACGGAAGTACCGGACAGAATGCATTCGAGCAGGCTAAGCAGTTCTCTGCCGTTACAAACATCTCTTCGCTCGCCATCACCAAGCTCGACGGAACCGCAAAGGGCGGCGTTGTCATCGGCATCAGCGACCAGCTCAAGGTGCCTGTAAAATACATCGGACTGGGCGAAGGAATGGAAGATCTGCAGCTCTTCAACAAGACAGAATTCGTAGACTCGCTCTTTAAAAATTAGAAAATGAAGAAAAATCAGATAGATATTATTACCCTGGGCTGCTCGAAGAATCTCGTAGACAGCGAGCTGCTGATGAAGCAGTTTGAGGCAAACGGCTACCATTGTGTTCACGATTCAAAGCGCCCTCAGGGCGAGATTGCCGTTATCAACACATGCGGTTTCATCGAGGATGCGAAGCAGGAAAGCATCGACACCATCCTGGAGTTTATCCAGGCTAAGGAAGAAGGCCGACTCAGAAAGCTCTACGTAATGGGCTGTCTCTCACAGCGCTACCAGAAGGAACTGGAAGAAGAAATGCCTGAAGTGGATAAATTCTACGGCAAATTCAACTACAAACAGCTTCTGCAGGAACTCGGCAAGGCGGAAGTTTCATCCTGCAACGGCCAGCGCCATCTCACTACTCCGCGCCATTATGCCTACATCAAGATAGCCGAGGGCTGCAACCGCCACTGTGCCTACTGCGCCATTCCTATTATCACCGGCAAACATGTTTCCCGACCAAAGGAAGAGATTCTGCAGGAGGTGCGCGAACTGGTAGCTGAAGGCGTAAAGGAGTTTCAGATTATCGCTCAGGAACTCACCTACTATGGTGTAGATATTGACGGCAAGCATCATATTACCGAACTCATCAGCGAGATGGCTGATATTCCGGGCGTGAAATGGATTCGCCTGCATTACGCTTATCCGAACCAGTTCCCGATGGATCTTCTGGACGTGATGCGCGAGAAGCCAAACGTATGCAAATATCTCGACATTGCCCTCCAGCACATCAGCGACCACATGCTCACCAGCATGCATCGCCACGTAACGAAGCAGGAAACCATCAATCTGCTGAAGGCTATCCGCGAACGCGTGCCAGGCATTCACATCCGCACTACGCTGATGGTCGGATTCCCAGGCGAGACAGATGAGGATTTCCACGAACTCCTCGACTTCGTACGCGAACAGAGATTTGAGCGCATGGGCGCCTTTGCCTACTCTGAGGAAGAAGGAACCTACAGCGCCACCCACTACGAAGACAATGTGCCTGCCGAAGTAAAACAGCGCCGACTGGACGAACTGATGATTCTGCAGCAAGACATCAGTTCTGAGATTGAGGCTGATAAAGTGGGCAAAATCATGACCGTTATCATCGACCGCAAGGAAGGCGATTACTACATCGGACGAACAGAATTCTGCTCTCCTGAAGTAGACCCAGAGGTTCTGATACGTGCTGATGAGAAGCGTCTGCGTGTGGGCTGTTTCTACCAGGTAGAAATTACTGCAAGCGAGGAGTTTGACCTCTATGGCAAGGTGGTGAAATAATCATTCTCTCCCCCTTGCCTGGAGTTTTAGAAATTTTGACTACATATTAAATAAAATATGAACAACAAGGAATACATCGCAGAACTGGCTCAGCAAACCGGCTATTCGCAGGAAGACACCCAGAAGCTGGTGCGCAAGGCGATAGACGCTATGATTGCCGAGTTTGAGGATGGAGAAGCTGTCTCTATCCCCAATTTTGGCACCTTCGAAGTGAAGAAGCGCATGGAGCGAGTGGTGGTTAATCCTACTACCAAGAAGCGCCAGCTGGTGCCGCCTAAGTTGGTGTTGGGTTTCCGACCGGTTGCTTCGGTCAAGGAAAAACTAAAGAATGGAGGGGATGAGCAATGAGTAAATTCAGTTTAAATACACTCGGAAAACTGCTTGCTGACAAGAGCGGTTTGAGCCAGGTGGAAGCAGAACTCTTCATCCGGAAGATGTTTGATGTTTGCAACCAGGGACTAGATGCCGATAAGCAGGTGAAGATAAAATGGCTGGGCACCTTTAAGATACAGGCCACGAAAGACCGTGAGAGCATCAATGTAAACACGGGCGAGCGCTTCACCATTGAAGGCAGAGACAAACTCACCTTCACGCCCGACAACATTCTGAAAGAAATCGTGAACAAGCCATTCGCCCAATTTGAAACGGTGGTGGTAAATGACGGGGTAGATTTCGATGAAATCGATGAGAAGTTTGGAGAGGAACAGGCAGAAGATGCTCCTTCAGAAGTGATTGATTTCCTGGACGAAGAAGAAGCTGCAACACCCAACCCGGATGTTGTCGTAATCGAATCTGAGAAGGAGAAGGAAAAGGAAGACGAAGACGAGCTGTCTAAGCAAATTGCTCTTGAACAAGCTAAACTGGAAAAATTAAAACAAGCCAAACTGGAGCAGGAAAGAATACAGAAAGAAAAGCTTGAAAAAGAAAAGCAAGAGCAGGAAAGACTGGAACAGGAAAGACTGGAACAGGAGAAACTCGAACAGGAAAGACTCGAACAGGAAAGACTGAAACAGGAGAAACTTGAACAGGAAAGGCTGAAGCAAGAGAAACTTGAACAGGAAAGACTGGAGTTAGCCAAACAGCAGCAAGCCTTGAAAGCAACTGTTGAACCTGCAGTTCCTGCAACAGACGAAACAGAAGAAGAGGATGAAGAATCTTCCAATTCTCATCATATTGTTATTCCTCGCTATCTGGTCGTTGCAGTCTGTCTCATCGTAGTAGCTTTGATAGGCGGAATGGGATGGTTTGCTTTCAACTATGGTCAGATGACTGCCCAGCGTGATCATCTAGCCATGCAGCTAAGCCAGTATCATCAGGCTCCTGCCAAGAAAGCCCCAGCTAACGCAGTTGCCGCCCCACTCTCTCAGGAGCAGAAGCTTCGACAGAAAGCGATTGAAGACAGCATACGTATGGCTAAAACTGCAGAAGCTGTCAAACTGGCGGAACAATCTGATGAAGCAAGCGACAAGGCTGAAAACGCAAAGCAGGATGAGGCAAAGGCTAAAGCAAAAGCAGCAGCAAAGGAAGAAGAAAAGGTTGCTTCAAAAACTGAATCTTCAGCCCATTACGACAAGGACGTACGTGTACGCACTGGAGCTTACCGCATCGTAGGAGTTGCCCAGACTGTTACTGTTGGCGCCGGTCAGACTCTCGAACAGATCAGTACCCGCTATTTAGGTTCCGGCATGGAATGCTACGTTGAAGCCCTGAATGGCACAAGCACCGTAAAAGCCGGACAGAAAATCAAGATTCCGAAACTGGAATTGAAGAAGAAAAAGAAATAAAAATACAAAACAAGAAATCGCCCTGTAAGAGCAAATATAATTTTGCACTTACAGGGCGACATTGTTTGATGTTAAAAACATTACTTGCCCAATACTTCATCAAGCAAAGTATAGAAAGCAGGATCCTCACCAACGATGGTCTTGATAATCTTACCGTTAGCATCAATCACAATCTTAGTAGGGAAACCCTGAACAGCATAGTCGCTGAGAACCTTACTGTCCTTAGGATTGTAAACATGAATCCATGGCAACTGATGCTTCTCAACAGCAGCCTTCCACTTAGCCTCTGTATCATTACAATCAACACCAAGAATTTCAAACTTACCCTTGTACTTCTCGTAATACTCCTTCATCTTAGGCATTCCCTTGATGCACCATCCGCACCATGCCCCCCAGAAGTCGAGAACTACAATCTTGCCACGAAGACTGGAAAGCTTGAAATCATTGCCCTTAATATCCTTCAGCGTAAAGTCAGGAGCCTCAACACCGGCAGCCTGCACCTTCTTAGCCTTCTCCTCAGCCTCAGCACGCTTCTTAGCCATATCAATCATTGGCTGGTAGAAAGCCTTCATTCTGCCGTTCTTCACATTCTCTGAGAGCAAGCCCAGCAGTTTCTCCATCTTTGCAACATCATCAAACTGCTCGAAGATAGTAGCACAGGCCTCATAATCAGGATGCTGTTTTACGAAATCGAAAATCTTATCGTCCTTTGCCTTTTGCAGGGCAGGAGCCTTCTGCTCATATTCAGCCATGATGGTCTGCTGGGTCTCACCATTCTTGATTCTCTGGTTCAGAGAAGCTTCATAATCTCTCAACTCCTTATTAGCGTTCTCCAGCAGAACATCTACTTCATGATACTGCTGATAGAACTTAGAACCCGAAATATCAAAGCGGGTCTTTGCATCGCCCTTAACTTCAGCCTTCTCGCCAGGAACACAAGGCAGATTGAACATAAACTGACCTGCGCCACGATAAGTTTCAGGCGAGAGGAAAGTAAATCCGGCAGCCTTATCAAGGTTTGCAGAATAGGTAAACTTGCCATTCTTTACCAAAACCGTATCCATCTTAACATTTCTGCCCTTGTAAACAAGTACAGAATCGGAATTGAAATTCTTCAAATCCACCTTCAACTGAAAGTTGCTCTTCTGAGCCATCGCAACAGTTGATGCAAGCATCAACGCCGCAGATAAAATCGTTGTTTTCATTTTCTTTTATTATATTTATTCTGATTATACCTTATTATATATAGGGAACGAAGAACGCCTGGCTCATCTTCAACCTTATTCTTCATACTCAGTAGTATCCTCAATACCCGCCTCGGCCAAAGCCTCCTTTCGCTCTACGCAGGTTCCGCATTTGCCACAATGCTTCTCACCGCCCTTATAGCAGCTCCAGGTTTCAGCATAGTCAATGCCCAACTTCTTACCTATCTCAGCAATCTGCCCCTTGGTAATATTCGTATAAGGAGCCACCACGCGTACATCGACGAACGTTCCTGCTTCAGCAGCCTCATCTATCGCCTTGATAAACTCCGGACGGCAGTCTGGATAAATCGTATGATCGCCACCATGGTTAGCGATGAAGACTTTCTTCAGGTTGTTGCTCTCAGCAATACCGATGGCAATGCTCAGCATGATTCCATTACGGAAAGGAACCACCGTACTCTTCATATTATCATCAGCATAATGACCCTCAGGAATCGCATCGGCACCTTCAAGAAGAGAACTTTTGAAATACTGGTGCATGAAACCCAAATCTATCGTAATATGCTTGATTCCCAACCGCTCACAATGCATCTTGGCGAAGGGAATTTCGCGCTCGTTATGATTACTTCCATAGTTAAAACTAATGCCGAGTGCAATCTCGTCTTTCTTATCGTAGAGCAGCGTGATGCTATCCATGCCGCCGCTCACAATGATTACTGAATCCTTCATTTTATTTTGAACTTTGAATGATGAACTTTGAACTGTATGATTACTTTTTACTTCACCCGAACAGACAGCGGAATGCTTCTTCCACCTTCCTTACGGGATGAATTTCTATCTTATATTTCTTATGGTCGAAACCATGATTGTTGTATTTCGGGATGATGATGTGCTGGAATCCCAGTTTCTCAGCCTCAGCAATACGCTGCTCGATACGTCTCACCGGACGGACTTCACCGCTCAGACCTACCTCGCCCGCCATACACCAGCCTTGCTCGATAGGCGTGTCAACATTACTACTCAATACGGCTGCCAACACACTCAAGTCCATGGCTGGATCGGTTACTCTCAATCCTCCGGCAATATTCAGGAACACGTCTTTCTGCATCAGCTTGAACCCCACACGTTTCTCTAGAACCGCCAGAAGCATGTTCAAACGGCGCTGGTCAAAACCCGTTGCCGAACGCTGCGGAGTTCCATAGGCTGCTGTTGAAACCAGAGCCTGCGTCTCTACCAGGAACGGACGAACACCCTCGATGGCTGCGCTGATAGCTACACCCGAAAGTCCGTCATGATCTTCGGTAAGCAGCAACTCTGAAGGATTGCTCACCTGTCGGAGTCCGCCTTGCATCATCTCATAGATTCCCAACTCAGAAGTACTTCCAAACCGGTTTTTGATACTTCTCAGGATGCGGTACATGTAATGCTGGTCGCCCTCAAACTGAATCACCGTATCTACGATGTGCTCCAGAATCTTTGGTCCGGCAAGCGTTCCCTCCTTATTAATATGTCCTATCAGAATAACCGGAATGCCACTCGTCTTGGCAAAACGGAGCAGGGAGGCTGCACACTCGCGAACTTGGGAAACAGAACCTGGCGAACTGTCTATTTCTTCCGTAGCAATGGTTTGGATAGAATCTATAACTATCAGCTGAGGAGCCACTTCCTGAATATGGCTAAAGATTTTCTCCAACTGTGTTTCGCAGAGAACCGTAATATGATCAAAGGCTCCTTCTGATGAAAGAGAAGCCGTTTTCAGTGTGTCAGCAGAAGAACCTTCTCTGAGCATCGCCTGTCCTTTAGCCAACCGG
>ERZ1026776.1077-NODE-1077-length-16227-cov-6.842011_pt1 | contig 16227 bp, 12 predicted proteins | sample MGYA00380125_ERZ1026776 | MGnify/ENA primary metagenome ERZ1026776 (study PRJEB33269, sample SAMEA4719761) | human gut metagenome | biome: human-associated habitat; feature: organic feature; material: feces | place: Cameroon | collected 2013-10 ...
GCGCACCACCCTTGCCGCCATCCGGGAGGATCAGGCCGACCTTGTGGTGGGCACCCACGCCATCCTCAGCGAGGGCGTGGAGTTTGCCCGGCTGGGCCTTGCCGTCATCGACGAGCAGCACCGCTTCGGCGTGCGGCAGCGCGGAATGCTGGCCGAAAAGGCCGCGAACCCGCACCTGCTGGTCATGAGCGCCACGCCCATTCCCCGCACGCTGGGCCTGCTCATCTACGGCGATCTGGACATCTCCATCCTCGACGAGCTGCCGCCGGGCCGCACCCCGGTCAAGACCCGGTGCATCACCGGCAAAAAGCGGCATGATCTCTACCGTTTTCTCAATCAGGAGATCGGGCGCGGGCGGCAGGTGTATCTGGTGTGCCCGGCCATCGAGGACGTTCCGGACGGCGGGCTGAACGCCGTGAAAAGCTACTACGAGGACGTGGCCAAAGCCCTGCTGCCGGACCGCCGGGTGGGTCTGATGCACGGCAAGCTCAAGCCCAAAGAGAAAGCCGCCGTGATGGAGGATTTCAAGGCCGGGCGGCTGGATGCACTGGTGTCCACCACCGTCATCGAGGTGGGCGTAGATGTGCCCAACGCCAGCGTCATGGTCATTGAGAACGCTGAGCGCTACGGCCTGAGCGCGCTGCACCAGCTGCGCGGCCGGGTGGGACGCGGTGCGGCGGAGAGCTGGTGCTTCCTCGTCAGCGACAATCAGAGTGAGAACGTGCAAAAGCGGCTGAAGTTTTTGTGCAGCACCACCGACGGCTTTGCCGTGGCGCAGTACGATCTGGAGACCCGCGGCCCCGGCGACTTTTTTGGCAGCCGTCAGCACGGCCTGCCCACGTTACAAATTGCCGACCTGATGAACGACACCCGCACCCTGCACGCGGCGCAGGCGGAAGCCGCCGCCCTGCTGGCGGAAGACCCGCTGCTGGCCGCACCCGAACATGCGCTGTTGGAAGCACAGGTGCAGCAGATGTTTGACAAAGCGGGAGCGATGAACTGATTTACTCTTTTGTTGGGCTGCGCGGGCTTCTGTAGGGAGCGGATTTATCCGCTCCGCTGGCAGGCTATGCCTGCCGGGAAGCAGCGGAACGCATAAATGCGTTCCCTACACAAGAAACAAGAGCACATACATCACGCTGAAAAAAGCTGTGACGCATGTGCTCTTTGTTATATTTTGTAAAAGTATTGCTGTCCGTATCTCATTTACGCCACTTTGCGTGCCGTTCGCCCATGCAGACGACATCGCAGAACACGCACCGGCTCTTGGTGGAAAGCTGCACATCCTTATGGTAGCAGCCGAAAAACCACTTTTCATAGGTCAGCTTCAACAAGATTTTGTCCAGAAAACTGTGCAGCTGGTTGGTCTCGCCGCAGGCAAGAGCCGTAAAATCCAGAAATCTGCTTGGCGCGTCGTGGGTCAGCACATAATCCACTTTGTAGTCACATGCCGCAAGGTTTGCTTCGCAGGCGGCATACTCCTCGTCGGAAGGCAGTTCTTCCTTCCACCAGTTGACGCCGGGCTCCCGGTCCTCTTTGTCCGGGCTCTCCGCCCCGCCGAAGCACAGGTACTTTTTGCCTTCCAGCTCCAGCACGCTGCCCCGGCACACATGATACACATTGCCGCCCAGCGCCTGCACCTTCCCGCCGAACAATTCCTCCACGGGGTACTGCTTCAGCAGGTCGTAGTTCTCGTGGCTGCCGTCCAGAAACAGCAGGGTGTAGGGACGCTTGCGCAGCCAGTCCAGCTTTTTCTGCTCCTCTTTGCTGCCGTCCCACACAAAGCCGAAATCCCCCAGCACCACCACGATGTCCCGCTTGCCCAGCCAGCGCAGCCTGCCGTGCTTGAAGCGCTCGATGTCGCCGTGGGTGTCGCCTGTCAGATATACCATTCCGAACCTCCCTGCCTGGGGTGTGAAAGCTGTGCGCAATTGGTGCCAAAAGCCTTGCCACGCCCCTGCAAACCTGTTATTATAAAGAATACAGCATTCCGCTGTTCTCTGTGTCCTTTCGGGCGCGCCCACGGCGCTGTCCGCTGTCTTATATTATCGCTTTTTAAAGGAATTGTCCACATGAAACGTATTTTTGCACTGATTTTGTCCTTTGCTGTCCTGTTCAGCTGCCTCGTGCTGCCCGCCGGGGCCATGTTCGACCCCACCCCCGTCTACCAGGTGCAGGCCAAAAGCGCCTACATCGTCAACACCGATACCAACATCATCGTCTATGATAAGGACAGCACCAAGCAGGTGTCGGCCGGCGGCCTGACCAAATACATGACCATCGCCCTGCTGCTGACCAATTATGCCGACCATCTGGACGACACCTTCCAGATGCCTTTTGCCATCTCGGACTATGTCTATAACACCAACAACGCAGACATGCGCTCCAACGAGACCTTCACCTACCGCGAGGCCGTTTACGCCATGGTGACCCGCAACGCAAACGAAGCTGCCATGGGTCTGGCCTATGCGCTCTCCGGCGGCGACCTGGCCGGGTGGGTGAGCCAGATGAACGCCCTGTCTCAGCGCATCGGCACCACCGCCAGCACCTGGACCGACGCCTGCGGCATCGACAGCGGCAACGTGACATGCGCCGTGGACATGTACCTGATCCTGCGCTACCTGATGAGCTTTGACGCCTTTGTGGAAATTTCCGGCGCCCCCACCTTCACGATGCCCGCAAAGGAAAAGCACCGTTCTTCGTCGGTCCTCGTCAGCCAGAATGCCGCCCTGAATAAATCCAGCGGCGGCAAATACTACCGCAGCGCCATGCAGGGCGGCATGTGCGACGTGACCGCCTTCAAGAACGACAGCGGCGAGCAGAGCTACGTCTCCTGGGCCAACAAGAACGGTGCCACCTATATCTTCTGCGTGATGGGCAGCCCCGACACCTGTGACGACTTCGGCTATGCCAACCGCCGCCCGGCCCTTTACGAGACCGTGCACCTGATCGACTGGGTGTTCGACAGCTTTTCCATCCAGGCTGCACTGGACACCGACCTGGCACTGGCCGAGATCCCGGTGAAGTACTCCTCCGACACCGACACCCTGCAGCTTTACCCCGCCGACAGCATGATGACCCTGCTGCCCTCCACCGGTGACGGCAGTGTGACCCAGAAATACTTCCACCTGCCGGATTCTGTCAGCGCGCCGGTGCAGCAGGGCGACGTGGTGGGCACCGTGGAGCTGAAGCTGGCCGGGGAGACCATCGGCGTGGTGGATCTGATCGCCGGGCAGGACATTGACCGCAACCCGCTGCTGTTCACACTGGCCCGCATCCGGGAGTTTCTGGGCAGTCTCTACCTGAAAGTCGTTATTACGCTTTGTATTATCTCCGCACTGATATACGGTGCATGGCTGCTGCTGAACGGCTGGCAGCGCCGCAGACCCACCAAAAAGATCCGCCGCCGCTAAGCTTTTGCACCGTTTGCTTCCCATTTGTGAAAAACACCGCGCAAAAAGCCCCGCCAGTCTGAAAAGACCGGCGGGGCTTTTGGTTGCGCCAGCAGGAGTCGAACCTACGATGGGGGAGTCAAAGTCCCCTGCCTTACCGCTTGGCGATGGCGCAGTATCATTCTTTTTCTTGGCTTTGAATCATTCGGTAGCCTTATTGGTCACCTTATAATTTCAAATTTAGCAGGAATCATGCGTGCTTTCAAAAGATTACTATGCTATTTTAACTGAACATCTGCATTGTGTCAAGACGATTCGCTCTAAATTCTGTCCAAATGGTCACCTTATCATAAGGCTACCGCATCCAGTGTCACGCTGATGCAGTAGCCTTTTTGTCTTATTCTTCTTCTTTTCGCTCCGTGATATAAGAAATCAAATCATACACCAGCCGCTTTTCCTGTTCGTTCATGCCGCGCAGCACGATCTGTTCTTGCGATTCAAGCCCTAAAATATCATCCGTAGTCGTATGAAACAGCTGTGCAAGGGCTATCAAGTATTGTGCAGTCGGTGCAGAAAGTTCCATTTCCCAAGCGTTCACACTGGCACGCGTGACGCCCAGCTTACGGGCAAGGGCAGCTTGTGAGAGCCCTGCATTCTCCCGAAGACGCTTGATGTTGTCAGAAATCATGTTGTTCACCTTCCTGCATCTACTTTACTATACAGCCTTTGATATTAAATTATCCAAATCTGTATAGTTTTATTGACATTCAGTCAGGCGAAGTGTACAATCATACTATAACCATATCAATATAAAGAAGGTGACTATCAAAATTCGCTGAGCACCAATATAAGGATTTCAAGGAGGAAAGCGTGGAAGCAAAGAAGAAAAGCACCGGAAAAGGATGCCTGATTGCAATAGCTATTATTATCTTTTTGGCGCTTGTTGTTCCTACGGATTGGGTACATACCGGGAGTGAGTGTAAAATCTGTCACCACACTTATACAGATGCCAGCGACTATGGTATTACTTGGACCTCTGCAGATGAGTCCGTAGCAATTGTTAATGACAAAGGCGAAGTGGAAGCCAAATCCGAAGGAAAAACCATTATTATTGCAACGGCCGAAAATGGTGTAAGTGCCCAATATTCTGTCGAAGTTACGCCTATGAGTGTATGGCAGCAGCTGACAGCTGACGAAAAAGTCTTTGTGAATGATGTGCTTCCCTATATGAACAACTTCAAGAACCCTGAATCTGTAAGATTTACAGATGTTCGCGGGTATGCACATTTAGGAACAGGTGCCAACAGCAGATGGATGTTTACCGTATCTGCACAAAACGGATTTGGCGGAAACACGGTTAGCAGCTATATGCTTTGGGGAAGCGTTTTCATGGAAGTAAACGAGCTGGATGGAACACAATATGGAGCCAACCTTATTACGCAGGCCGTCCACGAAAAACTTGGATATTAAAAATACAGTCGTCAAATAAAGTTACCTCCTGCCCTGTGAAAACGGGGCAGGATTTTTTCTGAATCCGTGTGCACTTTCCCTTATTCCGGGAGATGAATTTTCCCGGTTTTTCCGGTTTTTTCTTCTATTTTTCCAGGGCAAATTGCTCTTTACGCTTTTTTGAAAAAATTTAAGAAAAAAATGAAGATTTTTTTGTGTTCCTATGGAAAAGCGGCCCATTTTGTTGCTCTTTTGTTGCGCATCGTATGGTAAAAATAGATTGAATAAACCTCCCTTCCCCGGCTGATCCGTCTGCTTTCGTTGCGGGACGCAGAGGTCTGTTCTGGAACCGCTGGTTCCATGCCCGATTCTGTCAGGAAAGCGAGGAATTTTATGAAAAAGGTTCTGAAAACGCTGCTGGTCAGTCTGCTGGCCGTTGTGCTGCTGTGCAGCGCCGTGCCCGCCGCCTTTGCTGCGGACGCAAAGGAAGCAGAGATCTACACCATCGGTCTGGACGCCATGGGCGGCACCACCTCTGTGGTGGTCGTCACCACCAACCTGAGCGGCAAGCTCTCGGCTCTGCCCGCGCAGCCCACGCTGGAAGGCTACACCTTCGACGGCTGGTACACGGAGCCTGTCGGCGGCACCAAGATCAGCACCTCCACCGTGTTCACCGGTGACACCACCGTGTATGCACACTGGACGGTCAAGAATGCCTCCTCGGCCACGACGCCTGCTGCTCCCACCGAGCCTGTGCAGAGCCCGGAGATTCTGGATCATCTGGGCGGCTTTGTTGTGGCAGGTGTGCTGTTCGGCACGCTGGCCATCGCTTCGCTGCTCTGATCTCACCCACAGCTGATTTTAAAATTTAATTTTAATTTTTAAAAATGGAAAGGGATACTATTATGTCTACTATGAAACTGCCCGCTTCTTACGCTGTCGTTGATGAAGAAGAAATGGTCTACCTGGACGGTGGTGCCAGCGACGCTTACAACAGCTTCCTGAATGTTGGTAAGGTGTTCAACTACATCGCCCGCATCTTCTCCGGCGCAAGCTCCATCATCAACAACGTCAACGTGATCTATCAGTCCTTCCTGAGCCTGAACGATCTGCTGAAGGGCTTCGCACCAAAGGCCTAAGCCTGCTCTTTTCATAAGCATTCTTTGAGAGCTGTCCCCAGCCGGGGGCGGCTCTTTTTTGTTGCCCGCTGCCGTGCGGCTGCCCGTTTTGTGCATATTTTACAAACGGCATGAGCGTTTCCGCTTTTTTCGATAAAAGTATATCTTTTTCGATTAAATGATGTAAAATATATGGATTTTTCCTATACAAATACTTTCTTTTGTGCTATCATATGACTTGATACGACAAGTCTAAATCTGCGAAGGCAGGTCGTAAATTGATATATCAGTTCTTCCGGCAGGCGACCTAAAAATCCATGTATCTATCCGGTGTCGCAAAAACCGGTTTTTGCAGTGCAGATGCCGTGCCGAAGAATCACAGGGAGACACATCACTATGCCAGATCGTGAGCTGCGGCACATGAGCCGCACCGAGCTGGTCGAGATCATCTTTGCGCTCAAGCAGAGTGAAGACCAGCTCAAAGCCGAAAACGCGGCGCTGACCGCGCAGCTGGAGGACCGGCAGCTCCACATCCAGAACGCCGGTTCCATCGCGCAGGCGGCACTGGAACTGAATAAAGTCTTCGAGGCGGCACAGGCCGCAGCGGACGAATATCTTGCATCGGTCCGCGCAGCCGCTGCGGCGGACGGCCCGGCTGACGCGCAGCTGACCCTGGCGCAGGCCCGCGAACAGGCCCAGGCCCTGCAGCGGCAGACCGAAGAAACCTGCCGGGCCATGACCGACGAGGCCGAGCGCAAGCGTGCACAGACCGAAGCCGACTGCAAGGCGATGGTCGCCAAGGCCGAGCAGGAGGTCCGGGCGCGCTGGGCCGAGTTCGACCGCCGTGCCAGCGAGGTGCTGGACAACTACCAGAAGATCGACTTTCTGCCGGAGGGTCAGCACACAACATGAAAGAGCACGACATCAAATTCGCGGCCATTCCTTCCACCGAGGAAGTGAAGGCCGAACGGGAGCGGCTGGCCTACCGCTCCCGCTACACCCGGGTGCTGCGCAGCACGATCTACGCGCTGGTGGTGGTGGCAGCCGTTGCGGTGCTGCTGGCCACCCTGTTCCTGCCGGTGCTGCAGGTGTCCGGCGACAGCATGAACCCCACCCTGCAGGACAAGGACGTGATCGTCCTTGTCAAGAGCGGCAGCCTGAAAACCGGCGATCTGTGCGGGTTTTACTGGCAGAACAAGCTCCTGCTCAAGCGGGTCATCGGCCTGCCGGGCGATATCATCTCGCTGGATGAGAACGGCGTGGTCACCGTGAACGGCACGGTGCTGGACGAGCCCTATGTGGACGAGCTGGCCCTGGGCGAATGCGACATCAAGTTCCCCTATCAGGTGCCGGAGAACCGGTACTTCGTTCTGGGCGACCACCGCGCAACGTCCATCGACAGCCGCAGCAGCGTTATTGGCTGCGTAGAAAAGAATCAGATCGTGGGCAAGGTCTTTATAAGGGTATGGCCCTTGTCCAGTTTCTCATTGATCCATTAAATTAGGAGGAGTTTGGGGCAATGAAAGACATTGTGGGAGATTATCGGGAAAGGTTCCGTCTGCAGCGGAAAGCACTGCGGCGCTACACGGCGCTGCTGCTGGCGCTGGCCATGATCACGACGCTGTTCGTGAACTGGCAGCTGCACAGCGATGGCATTGCGGCCACCGCGCAGTACCAGTGCAACCAGGAGGAGCACACGCACACGGCGGACTGCTACACCAAAGTGCTGGTCTGCGGTTATGAAGAAGGCCAGCCCGAGGACTGGAACGCCACCTTCGATGACAGCGCTTCGCTTGACGAGAGCCTTGGCGTGGACGCAGAAGACGACGGCATTGCGCTGTTTTCTGCCGAACCGGAGTACATCTATGTGCCGCATGAGCACACCGACGACTGCTATCAGGAAGTGAAGACTCTGACCTGTCTCGAGGAGGAGCACGTCCATGGCGACGACTGCTTTGACCCCGAGGACGGCAGCCTGATCTGCGAACAGTTCGAGCACGTCCACGACGACAGCTGCTACACCACCGATTATGAACTGGTGTGCGGCCTGGAAGACGGCGAGCTGGTGGAGGAGCTGAACCCGGCCTACACGGCTGTGGCGGCGTTTGAGGCGCCGGTGGCCGCGAAGCCCGTAGTCGTGAGCCCGGTGATCGAGGCACCCATCCACTACCACACCGACGACTGCTATGAGGAAGTGCTGACCTGCGGCCTGGAGGAGCATCACCACACTGTGAACTGCCTGGCCGACCCGCTGGCCGATGTGGAAGACGAATCCGAATGGCTGGCCAAGACCAACACCACCCTTTCCGGCCTGTGGACGGAAGACCTGCTCACCGTGGCGCAGAGCCAGTTGGGCTACGAGCAGAGCGAGAAAAACTTTGAACTGGACGCCGACGACGGTGTGACCGTCCGCCACTACACCCGCTACGGCGAGTGGTACGGCAACCCCTACGGCGAATGGGACGTGATGTTCCTTTCCTACTGCCTGAACTATGCAGGCATCCCGCAGTCTGCCATCCCGCAGCGCGCCGGTGTGCTGGCCCTGCGCAGCGACCTGCGCGGTGCCGGCTACCTGATGGACCCCCAGAGTATCCCCGCCGCGCAGCAGGACGCCATTGCCCTGTGCGATGAGGGACTGCCGGAGGAGGAGAGCTTTGCCGATGCGGACGCCGATGACCTTGGCTTTGCGGACAGTGCATCGTCCTTCTGCAGCATCCAGCCCGGCGATATCGTGTTCTACAACACCACGGTCACCGAGACCGTCACTGCGGAAAATGAACCGCAGATCGAGACTTTGTCTCTGGAAAACGATGCCGATGCGGACACCGGCGACACGGCTCTGTCCTCTCTGAGCACCCCGGCAGACCCGCCCCGCACCGAACAGCGCACCACCGTCTCCGAGACGCTGGGCATCGTGTCGGAGGTGGACGAGGCTGCCGACATCCTCACCGTGATCTCCGGCAACGTGGACGGCAAGGTGGCTGAGGTCACCCTGAACGCTTCGGACGTGACCGCACTGGTGTCTGTGGCAAGTGCACAGGCTGTGGCGGGGGATGGCACAGATGCGTTGGAAACAGTCAACGGCCTGAAGGGCAATTCTTACGTTACCAACTTTAAGCTCCAGAAAGAAAGCGATGGGCAGGCTGTAGATTCTGACACATTTGTGCTCACAGAGACTGTTTACGGTTACCTCAAGCTCGAAGCTATTCCGGCTGAGAAAATCATTGCTAACGATTACAAGGTCTATATCGACCTTCCTGATGCTTTTGACTGCGGCAATAATGTCGGCGGCAGTCTTGGAGAAAATCGCGGTAAATATTCCTTTGTCAAGAGCGACGATGACGATCATTGGATTCTGGTTCTGGAATACGATAAAACGTTTATCGAGCAAGAAAAGACCACCTCTGCCAGTAAGGTGGACAGCTGGGTACGCTTCAATTTCAAGTGGGACGAAGAACAGATCAACAAGAACAATAAGAATGATTTCAAGATCAACGAGAATAACACGGTCACTGTCACGATCAACGAGAAAAAGAACGACTCCACAACAAAAGACGATGATGTCTTTGCACTGAATAAATCTAAGAGCAAGCTCCGCTATGATGGTGGCAAGGCCTATATTGATTACACTGTCACCCTGACCGTGAATCAGGAGATGAACGCCCCCTTTAGCATCACCGACACCCTGACCACGACTGGCGGTGTAACATTCACCTACACGGACACTGCTCCAGAGATCACTTCCTCCACGAACTCTGCCCCGGCTATCAGCTGGGAAGACGACACCGGTACAAGCAAAGTTATCACCCTTGGCAAGAAGGGTGATAAAATCGCGGCAGGCACCTACACCATCACTTATACGGTTGTATGCAATGATCCTCCGCTCACGCTCGAGCAGGACAGCAAGGTGAAGAACAAGATCCGTGCTTCCTATAAGGATGAATCTCACGAAGCCAGCACGGAAACAAAGCTGAAAAACGACATGATCTCCAAGAGCGGCAAGCTCAACAGTAAAAATGGTTATATCGAGTGGACGGTCAAAATAAACACCCCCACCTCGGATGGCTCTCTTGCTTACCTGGAGAACGGTGCCACCTTTACGGATACCCTGCCGAATGAGCTGGTTGATGGAAAAATCAGCGTGAAGATGGACGGTGGCAATTCAAAAACGGTCAAGTTGACCAATGAGCAGTACAACACCGATACCAGAACGATCACCTACCCGCTGGAGGAAGGCCGCCACTACTACGAGATCACCTATAGAACAAAGGCTCCTGAAAATACTGGTCTCACCGATATAACAGTCAGCAACACCGGTACAGTCAACAACGGTAGCACCACATCCAGCGACACCGACGAGGTGACCATTTCTTCCAATATTCTGAGCAAGAAGCTGGAAGATGGAACGACCGCCGACGGCACGGCTACCATGGACTGGAGCACCACCATTTCCGCCAATGACCTTAACGGCTACACCTACTACGACTGGTCCGGTGTGCTGACCGATTCCGACGGCAAATGGTGCAAGGCGCAGAAGATCGTTCCAGACTCTGTAAAGGTGACCGCCAACGGCAAAGACGTAACCAATGCTGTGAACATTGATTACAACTACAGCAAAATGGATGACAGCCACTCTGATGTGGATGTCGGCCTGTTCTCGGTTGATTTTAGCGGTTCAAACATCACCGGCCCGGTGACTATCGCCTATCAGACCACGACGAACGCTGCCGCTCTGCCGTCCGGCAACACCACGATTTATAACTACGGCAAACTGAACGACGGCAAAACCGTTTCTGATAAGTATAGCTTCAAAAACGACAACGCCGCAGTTGACGTCGTCCGCAAACAGGGCACCTTTGATGAAAGCACCGGCACGCTGACCTATAACGTCATGGTGAACCCCACCGGCAGGCAACTGCTGAATGAGGAGAATGGTCAGCTTCTCCTTCACGATTCCATGAAGTTTTCTGGTGCCCTGAGCGGCGACAAAAAAACGCAGTATTTATGGTTAGAGGGTATTTCCGTTTATAAGGGCGAGTTTGTGAACGGAGAATATGTTCCCACAACATTTCTCCGTGAACTTATACCCGTCAGCGTTGACTATAACGATAACGAATTTGACAACGTCAATACAACCGCTGTCTCTACGACCCAATACTTTGCCAAATATAATAAAGATTTCAATCAGGTTAAAGTATGGACAAAAGTGCCGGATTCCACCCCGCTCGTGCTCGTTTTCCATTACACTGTCGATACAAGTCATGTTCTCAGCACAAAACCTCTGAATTTTACCAATGACGTAACGCTCCAGGGTAATCCGAGCTGGAGCACTTCCAATAAGGATGTAAGTTTTACACCTACTACCAGCGGCGGTGCATCAATCGACTACAACAATGACCGCCTGACCATCTTCAAGTACGGCGACACGGTGAACCATCCGCTGGAGGGTGCCGAGTTCCGACTGGAAAAGTGGGATGCAGACCAGAAGCAGTGGGTAACGGTCAATGATTCGATCAAGACCAACAGCAAGGGCAACGATGTTCTGTCCGTTGGCCGCGATACGCTGTACCGCATCCTTGAGACCAAAGCACCTGCCGGGTACCTGACGCCGGGTAAAAACGCATACTATTACTTCCGTGTCACCAGAAACACAGATGCCTATACCCCTCCGGACGGTTCCGGTGTTGCTGCTGCGGATGTGCATACCTATCAGGTCACGACCAGCAAGGACGATACCTACCAGACCTTCTACTACAACGTGGCAAATGAAAAGAACCCGGATTACGTCCCCACCGGCAGCCTGAAGGTGACCAAGCTCTGGCAGGATTCCAACGGCGACGCCATCACGGATTCTGCTAAACTGAGTGAGCTGTCCGCCGTTACAGTCACGCTTACCAAGCATTCCGACGGTGGTTCTACTCAGATTGGCGACCCTGTCACGCTGAACAACGACAACGGCTGGACCTCCACCTGGTCTGACCTTGAAACCAGCGACGGTATCTATTACACCATTGAGGAGAGCGCAATGGATGGCTACACCACCCGTTACCGCCTTGCCGGTTCCGAGCTCCTCTATGATACCTGCCCGAACATCAGCGTGTCTGGTGCCAATGGTGCCAGCGTGCAGATCGTCAACCAGTCTACACGGGCAGGCTACGAACTCCCCTCCACCGGCGGGGCCGGTACCACTTTGTATACAGCAGTGGGCGGTGCCATGGTACTTGCTGCACTGGTGTGTGGGTTCTGTCAAAAGCGCAGACGCGAGAGGAGGGCAGATTAAAACAAGCTGCACCCTCCATTGCGGCCGCAAAAATCTCTGCGCCGCAGACAGGACCGTTTCCACAACGAGGAATCATAAAAAATCGAAAGGAGACTTTCACCCACTATGAAAAAGACCATTCAGAAACTCATGGCTGCGCTGCTGGCAGTTGCCATGGTGTGCGCCATGGCGATCCCGGCGTTTGCATACAACCCTGGGGAGACTGAGGAGGACCTCAACACAAAACACAATTACGGCGCTTTCCAGATCTTCACGGGTGATGTTAGTGAGGACAATAAGAAGATTTCCAACGTTGCTTGGGGCCAAAACATCACTGAACCTGATATTTTTCTGGGCATCTTGCAGTCAGATTCTACCATCGGCAACCAGTTTAGCAACGCAAAAACTCCTCAGGATGTTATTAAGGTTATCAGCACATGGCATAATTCCGATGATGACAGCATTGCTTTCGCGCGTTGTGTCTGCAAGTATCTCTACCCGACTGCAGACGCAAAACCGGAACCCGTCGATCAAGATCACACCGGTGGCATCGAAATTCATAAGCCAGGTTATTATCTGATCGTTGATATTAGCCCCTTTGATGATGACGATTTCTATCATGCCTACAATTCCTTCCTGCTGACGGTTACCAAAGCACCCTATCACTTTAACATTAAGCATAAGGTTGTAAAGCCCACTGTTAAGAAGGAAGTCTACGACAACGACGATAAAAGCTCTGGTGACAATAACGGTTGGGGCAGTTCCGCTGACCATGCAATCAACGAAGAGTTCCAGTTCAGGCTGATCGCTAAGTTGCCCGCAAGCAAAGACAATGGCCGTGCTTACGATTACTATAAGAAGTACACTGTTTGCTTCAATGATACTCTGTCTGACGGCATTACCTTTGACAAATTGGATAAGGTGGAAATCGCAAATGTCGATGGCGTTAATCCACAAGTGATCCATGCTGATAACTATACACGTAATCCGAACGGTTCTCAGTCCTTCAAACTGAGCATTGATAATGTCAAGACCTGTGCAGCTGCAGCAGGGCTCAATTTGAATGACGGCGCTACTATTACGGTCACCTATACTGCACACCTGAACGAAAATGCCACTGTCAATACTGCAAACGGTTCTAAGACTACTGATAACAAGAATAGTGTTTTTCTCCAGTATTCCAACAATCCCAGAATCGACACATCCCTTGATCATACTACCACAAGCGAAGTCTATGTGTTCACCTACCAGCTGAACAACACCAAGTATAAGAACTCCGTCGCTGATGGACACGAACTGAAAGATGCAGGCTTCCGTCTGTACAGCGATATAGCTTGCAATGAAGAACAGGAGATCAAGCTCAAACAGAACGAGGACGGCACTTATTCTCGTGACTTTAGCACTGAGGGTAAAGGTGTTGAGATGAAGTCTGCCGATGATGGCACGTTCAACGTTAAGGGTCTGGACGCAGGCACCTACTACCTGAAGGAGACCTCCACTCCTACCGGTTTCAATACCTGCCCTGTGACCACTGTGGTCATCAAGGCGAACCACACCGAAAATAATGTGGACCTGAACGGTTCCACCATAAATGGTAAAGATGTGGGCGCTTCCGGCCTGTCTACCACCATTGTCAATAAGCAGGGCACCACCCTGCCTTCCACCGGCGGCATGGGCACCACCCTGTTCTATGTCATCGGCGGCGGCCTGATGGTTGCGGCCATCGTTCTGCTGGTCACCAAGAAGCGCATGGAGAACAAGTAAGTTCCCCGTTTTCCCCTGCACGGAACGGGGCCGCAAGGCCCCGGCTCCGTTCCTTATCTTATAACGTTAGGGAGTAGCCCATGAAAAAGAACAAAAGCACAATCATCCTGATCCTCGTCTTTTTCGTGGGTCTATCCGTGATGTTATACCCCACCCTCAGCGACTACGTCAACCAGCGGCACCAGTCCCGCGCGGTGGCCACCTACGCCGCCGATGTGGACAAGCTGACCAACGCGGATTACAGCGCCTATTTTGACGCCGCAGACGCCTTCAACGCCCAGATCGCCGCCGACCCGGACGCCCTGTACCACCCGGACCGCTTCCCCAGCTACGAAAGCACGCTGGACGTGACCGGCACCGGCATCATGGGCTACATCACCATTGAAAAGATCGGCGTGGAGCTGCCCATCTACCACGGCACCAGCGATGGTGTGCTGCAGGTGGCCGCGGGCCATCTGGAAGGCACCAGCCTGCCGGTGGGCGGCGAGAGCACCCACGCGGTCATCTCGGCCCACCGGGGCCTGCCCAGCGCCAAGCTGTTCACCAACCTCGACCAGCTGGAAGTGGGCGACACCTTCACCATCACGGTGCTGGACCGGGTGCTGACCTATGAGGTGGACCAGATTTCCATCGTCCTGCCCACCGAGACCGACGACCTGCAGGTGGTGGACGGCAGGGATTACGTCACCCTGATGACCTGCACCCCCTACGGCATCAACTCCCACCGCCTGCTGGTGCGCGGCCGACGCATCGAGACGCCGGACAAGCTCAAACACATCCGCGTCACCAGCGAGGCCACCAAGATCGAACCTATCATCACGGCGCCCATCATTGCCCTGCCGCTGCTGCTGGCACTGCTGATTTGGCTGCTGTTCTCCACCCGCAAACGCAAATCTTCAAGAGGTGAAAATCATGAAACGCACTGAGTTCAAAAAGCACGCTGCGGCCCTGCTTTTGATGCTGTGTCTTCTGGCGGTGAGCGCACTGCCCGCCTTTGCCACCAGCGCCAACATCAAGCTGACCGACCGCAACGGCGACCCCATGACCGGCACCATCCGGGTGCGCCTGTACGACGAAGCCAGCCAGAAGGCCCTGCGCGGCGGCGAGCTGACCATCTACCGCGTGGCCGAAGTCCAGCGCAAAAACGGCGACCTGAGCTTTGAATACTGCGGCGACTTCTACGGCTGCGGCATCGAGCTGGGCGACCTGAACGATCTGGGCGACAGCTCTCTGGCAGGCCGCCTGCTGGACTATCTGGCCCCGGGCTCGGAAGGCACGGTGCAGGCCGTGGACAACGACGGCAATGCAGTCTTTGAAGATCTGGAGCTGGGCCTGTACCTCGTGGCGCAGACCAAGGCTTCCGCAGGCTACAAGGCCGTGAACCCCTTCCTGGTTTCCCTGCCGCTGGCAGAGGACGGCCAGTGGCTCTACGATGTGGACGCCAGCCCGAAGGTGGGCGCGTACACGCCGGAGACTCCGGAAACGCCGGACACGCCCAGCACCCCCGTCCCCCCCGACAGCCCGAGCACCCCGGCCACGCCGGATTCCCCGGACGCCCCCAATGAGCCGTCCACTCCCGCCGACACGGATACTCCGACTCAGCCCGGCCGCCCGGCGAACCCTGCCCTGCCCAAGACCGGCCAGCTGAACTGGCCCGTGCCGGTGATGGCCGTGAGCGGCCTGCTGCTGTTCGCCTTCGGCTGGACGTTGGACCGCCGGTGCCGCATGGTATAAATTTCATCTCGTTATACAAAGAGGACCCGATGCATCGTCTGCATCGGGTCCTCTTTTTTGCTTATTGGATCGGGCGCTTACTGCTGCTGTGCCTGCTCGGCGCGCTTGGCTTCCAGTGCCAGAATGGCGTCGCGGCGGCTCAGGTTGATACGGCCCTGCTGGTCGATATCGGTCACCTTGACCACGATGGCGTCGCCCACAGCGACCACATCCTCCACGCGCTCCACACGCTTGGTGTCCAGCTTGGAGATGTGCACCAGACCTTCCTTACCCGGTGCGATCTCAACAAACGCACCAAAGTTCATCAGGCGGGTGACCTTGCCCTTGTAGATGGCACCGATCTCGGGGTCCTCCACAATGGTCTTGATGGTGAAGATGGCGCGCTTTGCGTCCTCCTGATCCACGGCGGAGACGAACACATGGCCGTCCTCCTGCACGTCGATCTTGCAGTTGCAGGTGGCGCAGATGTCCTGAATGACCTTGCCGCCCTTGCCGATGACGTCCTTGATCT
>ERZ1026776.1079-NODE-1079-length-16198-cov-103.035495_pt1 | contig 16198 bp, 6 predicted proteins | sample MGYA00380125_ERZ1026776 | MGnify/ENA primary metagenome ERZ1026776 (study PRJEB33269, sample SAMEA4719761) | human gut metagenome | biome: human-associated habitat; feature: organic feature; material: feces | place: Cameroon | collected 2013-10 ...
TAACATATTTAGTTTAACCATCCTAAAGGTGACAACTTTTTCACGTATAAGACAGAGTGACAGAACCACTTGCGAAACTTGCCTGTTATTTCTCGGATTTGGATATTTTAGCGCGAATTATTTCTCGGATTTGAATATTTTAGCGCAAATTATTTCTCGGATTTGAATATTTTAATTATCTTTGCTGCTGATATTCAAATAATTATAGATATGACAGAATATATAAAAAGAAATATAGATACTCAGCTTATAGCATGGAAAGAAGATTCCATGCGAAAACCGCTGTTGCTTCGTGGTGCCCGACAGGTAGGAAAATCATCTGCAGTTAAACATTTTGGAAAGCAGTTTAAGTATTTTGCAGAAGTGAACTTTGAGCGCAGCAAAGCTATTAAAACCTTTTTCCATGGTGATCTTGATGTGCGTTCAATAGCTGAAAAGATCAGCAGTTACATCAATGTCCCTGTAGAAGCAGGCAAGACGCTCCTCTTCCTTGACGAAATACAGGAATGCCCAGAGGCCATTATGGCTCTTCGGTTTTTCAAGGAAGATTATCCTGAGCTGCATGTCATCGCCGCAGGCTCACTTCTTGAATTCACACTTCAGGAACTTCCCACTTTTGGAGTAGGAAGAATTCATTCTCTCTTTATGTACCCGATGACATTCGATGAATTCTTGTATGCCAATAATGAAGAGGGGCTAGTAAAAATGCGAAATGAAGCTTGTGGAAATCGTCCCCTAGAACAGGCTTTCCATGATAAACTCGTGGAATACTTCCGTATTTACCTGCTTGTTGGAGGTATGCCGGAATCTGTGCTTGCCTGGACACGTACTCATGACTTCAACCGATGCAGGAACATTCTGGAAGATATTGTGCTGACGTACGAAGATGATTTCAGTAAATATAAGAAGAGAGTCAATTCTGATCTGTTGCGCACTACGATGCGTGGTGTCTGCCATCAGGCAGGTGAAAAGTTGACATTCAAGCAAATATCAGCCGACTATCAAAGTTCGCAGATTAGGGAGGCACTCCGTTTATTGACCCTGGCAGGTATCGTAACTCCTGTAGTCTCTACCTCGGGCAATGGTATTCCTCTGGATGCAGAGGCAGATGAGAAGAGCATGAAGGTACTGTTTCTGGATTCCGGATTACTGCTGGCCGTGCTTCAGTTGGAAGGCAACCTGGCGCAGCAACTTATAGAACTCATTTTGGCTGGTACTCCTCAGGAACTTGTCAACAAAGGTGGACTTACGGAGATGGTTGCAGGACTTGAGATTTTGCGAAACAAACCGTGTATCCAACGTCAGAAGATGTTCTTCTGGGAACAGAAGGGGAAAAGTGTGGCAGAGATAGACTATCTGGAGATTCATAAAATGAAGATTACTCCTATTGAAATCAAATCTGGAACACAAGGCGGCATGAAGAGTCTCTGGCTATTCATGAGAGAGAAGAAACTCACCAATGCCTTCCGGTGCTCTCTAGAGAATTTTGGAGCGTTTGATTATATAGACAAGGAGGATCACGATGCAGTAAGGCATGTTACCATTCTACCTCTCTATGCATTATCATTATTGTAAATAAGTGAGACTTGCGAAACTCCCTTGTAAAGTTTCGCAAGTAAAGTATAAAGCTAAAAAAAGGGGGAAGCCAACGCTTTGGCTCCCCCTTTGGGTTCTTTATAATTCCCTATTGATATTAAAAAACTAGAATATACTATCTTACGGCAATCTTTTGACCCTTAGCCTGAGTACAGGACTGGGTAGATGCCTTCACAATGTAAACTCCGGATGTCACTCGCAGAATCATTCTCTGCTTGTCAGGCAACTGATAACTGTGAACCATCTTGCCATCCAACGTAAATACCTGAACCCTGTCGAGCTTCTCACCACCCAGAGCAGAAACAACAATCATGCCTGCAGCAGGTGAGTAAACCTTCACCGGTGCGCTCTGCTCTTCAGCCTCCATGCGGTCGATGCCGGTTGAGGTACGGGTCTGGGTGAGGAAGTATCTTCCGTGGTCACCCGCCTTCACCTTCACAGCCTCGCCTTCATGAAGTTCGGTAAAGCTTGCCGATGCAGCATCGTAGAGATAAACAGGAGCATCGAGCTTGTTCACACCCTTCAGGGTAAGTGAAACCTCTTCAGCCTGCTGGCTCACGATGCCCAGCGGAATCCAAGACAACTCAGGAACCGCATTCACAGCCACCGCCTCGTTGCCGGCAACGGTATAAACCTGCGGAATATCCTTGAGGTTCTGATCGTACAGCAGATCTACATCCTCCTGATCATCATAGTCGGCAGAAGCCTCCGGACGCAAGGCAATGCGTGCCTTTGAAGTCTGGCCGTTGGAATTCTCTGTTTCTACCCCTACAGTCTTTACATAGTCTGATGCCATCACCAGACCAGGAGTAATGGTGCGGTCAACACACATCGTAGAAGTGAATCTTACCTCTCTAATAGTAGCGTCAGCATTCTTCTTAACAAAGAACGACTGGGTAGGCTGGATAGCGTAGTTCTTCATATCCCGTTCTGTACCGGAAATCGCCTTCACCTCACCATTCTCTACAATCCATATTGCCTTCTGCAAATCAGAATTACCCTCGAAGAACTTAGCCATCGAGATAGAGCAGGTATATGGATTCGCTACGAGATAGAATCCACTGGTGTTATCTCCCAAGCTCTGGGTCATCTCTGCGAGATGTTTCTCATCGTTATTGTAAGCAACGAGAAGTTTGCCATGACCAGCCTTTCCTATTTGTACAGATGTACCACCAGAAGTCGTTGTTCCATCATAATCGTAGTACTGATAGCTAGTATCAGCCTTTGGCAAACGGAGGAGCGCATTTGGCAATTTAGAACCAGCAGGTTTCTTTGGCAAGAGTGCATTACCCGCCTTGATAGAGAAACCACCGAAGGTTCCATCTGCGGAATAGCTTTCATCCACCTTATTATATACATGGCTCCAGTAACCGAGATTCATATCAACATCACTAGGAGCTGTTCCATCCGGATAATGCGATGCTGAATAATCACCCTTAGGAGTGATTTCCTTCACATCACTCTTCATCCAAGCTCTCTGATAAACCGGATACTTGCTTCGGCTATACGCAGCAGTAGTACCATCAGCAGCCTTATCATCAAACTTGATATCCGTAAACGCCTTGGTTTCCTGTCGTCCATTACTTGCTGGCACATACATATCACCTGCGTAGATATACTGCAGAGGTGAAGCCATGGTGTACCACCTGTTAGGTACCAGCTCCTTCTCTACCCAAGCCTTGTCATATACCAGATAGCACTGGTCGCGAAGCTCGCCCTGAGGCTTGAAGTAAATCTGATGGCAGGTATTGCCATAGAACTTCTCGCACTTCAGATTACCATCAGCATCCAATCCCTTATTAGCAACTGCCTCATTCCAGAATGCCATGATATCGTACCGGATATACGTTGTTGCCACATCACCCTTGGCATTATCCAACTTGGTAGCAATACCATTCTCTTGACGATAAACTATGTTACCGAGGTCAGGGAAAGGCTTTCCATTCAAGTTGATGACAGTAACCTTAGTAAACTTCATTGGCACATAGCTATTCTGCGTAGGAATCTCCTGTGCTGAAGTTGGCGTACCCGACATGCTACTGCCATAAGCCAGATAATTGGTATACTTATCATCATGCAATTCTGTAGATGATGAGCGATGCCAGTTGTCATCATTATTCCAGTTGGCATTCATACCGCCATTCGCTGTAGGAGTCCATGTAATGAATTCCGGAACTATCTTCACCTTGAGATAAGCCTCACCAGGACAACTTGTTCCACCAGTAGCTGCAGCTTTCTGCTCGAAGACGAATCGAAGATCGTAGTAATAACCCTCGTGGAAATTATCTAAAACATCCTTTAAGAACAGGAGGTCGAGGGTTGCCTGAGTCGCAGTACCCACTTCGCCAATCTTTGTAGACTTTAATTTTGCAACAGGAGCAGACAGCAATGTAGCACCAGTTTTATTCCACAATGGATCATTGGTTGTAGCAACATAGACATCTGCAGAAGTCTTATCTGCCTCAGTCTTACTATCATCAATGAATGTCAAAGTCTTATCCTCGACACCTGTCTTATAGCTTGCGCTATGCAATGGTACCTGGAGATATCCCTTGGAAGAGTTTGTCTCGTTCTGCTTCAACAACTTCTTAATCTGTGGCAATCCGATACGGAGTGCAGACTTATAAGTTGCATCATTAAACGGATAATTCACATCATTGAAACCGAAGTTAAGCTGTGGACCATCCTTAGCTATACGCAGAGGTACAGGAACAGCATCATTACAAAGCAAGTAACTGACTCCATCCGGTGTAATATAAACTTCCTCACCGTCAGCATTTGTTCCATTAGGTGCTGGTTTCATATAGATTGTATGAGCACCATATGTAATATCATTAACAGGAATCGTAATCTCATTAGAAGCGGTACTGTTATAAGGCGTTGTCTTCTGACCGATATACCAGTAGAAAGGCACATCTGTAAGCATAATCTTTGCACCAGTCTTTGGATCAATGGTTGTGAGACTTCCCTTAAGTTTAACACTAGGATTAGGATCAGCACAGTCCACACGATAGTCAGTAATGACATTACCTTTGCTATCTATAATCGCAGGAGTCTGACCAACCAACTCGAACAAATCGCTATAAATAGAGCAGACATCAGAAGGTTTACCCCACTGTGCATCAGATGCATTTGGATCACTATCAGCACATACAGAGACATAATACTTCTTACCAGCCTTGAGTCCAAACTTATGATTAGCGAGAATGATGTATGTTTCACCATAAGCATCAGTCTCTATCATGTTGACACCATCTATCGTATGGGACTTACAAGCTGTTTCTGAGTCATATACATCAACAGAAGCATAGCCATCTGACATTGTTTTCTTCACGCCATCCAAAGTATAATCATAAAGACCTGTTCCTGTTACTGGCGTACCATCTTCTTCCACAAAACGGAAATGGATTTTCGTATCCTGATGGTTAAGTATAGCATTCAATGTCTCGTGAATGGCACGTATCTTCAGTTTGACTTTACCTTCCCCGTTCTCACCGCAGGCAGGTCGGTCCTGGAAGACCTCCACCTTGGCAGGCTTTAAATATATACGGATATCATCAACAGCATAGTCAGCACCTTGAGTACCCTTACTATAGTTATCAATCTCAATACGGAATTTATCGTACTGTTCTGCATGTGACTCTTTCTGAATGGTAATCTTACCATATACCTGATACCACTTTCCTTTTTCTTTACTATCACGGTTACTTTCAAAATCTCCAGAAGAGAAATTATGAAGCAACACTTTCTGATTGCCAACAAGACCATACAATTTAAACATAAGCTGTGGCATTGTTTGAGCACCAGTAATATCAGCAACATACGCAGAGAACGCCATTTGCTGACCCGTACATATACTTGCATTAAATTCTGCAGATGCAATGGTACGGCTTTCATCTGAAGCATCAATATAGAGGAAGGAACCCGTTTGAGAACCGCCGGATAATTCCCATGTTCTATCATGTAACTCAGAACCATAATGCCACAGATACTTATCACTATTGGTTGATACTCCCGGCACATTAGCCGTCTTATAGATTCCATATTCACCATGCAATGGTGAATGCATTGGGTCAAAAAACGCTACACCAGATTGTGCACTTTTACTTAACAGACTCTTATAGACAAATCCATAGTTTCTCTTTGACCAATCAGAAGGATGCTCAGACTGATTATCCATATCATTGGTTGGAGCAGAAAGAGTTTGTTCTGGACTATCATTATCGAAACTAACCATTGCCACACGGTTATAATTCTCTTCAAGATAAGAGATTTTACGCTGAATTTCGTCATTACCCATTTCGGAATCCATCATAGGATGGAAGCCAAAGAATCGGCAGTTGAAATTGGCAATCGGACAACTACTATTGTCGCTTTCATCTACAGCATAAGCCACTACAGAGAAGTGGTCACCATAGTTGAATGTAATATTACCTGTAACGGAATTACCATCCAAATTCTTCCATGCAGATGCACTATTTAAGAGATTTTGATAGACATCAAAGAAACGAGGAAACTTATCCACGTTACTTTCAAAATCACAATATTTATCTTTATCACCATTATATATTCTCCATATAACCTTAGTTGCTTGCTTGAGGTCAGTTCCGAAATCATCAGCAACAATATCACGTTCAGTTTTCTGGTCTGCAGGGAAATAGACATGATGCTTATTGTTAATCATCGGATAGAAATAATACATGGTTGGTTTCATATTAAGACGCAAAGTCATTGTCGACATAGCGTTAGCGAAACCAACAGTAACATTCTTATTATCCTCGTAAGTGAGATCATTATCCGAATGGGTAAGATAATTCATTTCCATATCAGCCATTTGCTTAGCAGGAATCAGATGGAAGATATAACGGATAGAAAGCGTACTTTCATGATCCATATAGGTTCCCGTCTCATCAATACCATCAACATAACGGCTCACATCACAGGCAATCGTCTCACCCTTCCAATTTTTATCAGCTGGGCGAGTATAATTAACACCGAGATTACCTTGCCAAGGCTGAATTTTATCCAAATTATAAGCTAAAAGACCTTTTTTGTTGCCTTTTTCATCACTTATTTCATGCAAGTAATTTGTATCTTGAGTATCGGCTTTAATATTAGCAGATGCTTCATCTGTATCATAATTATACCATCTATAATAACCTAATGGTTCCAAACCACCATGTCCGTGGGCGTCAACTCCATCAAAATCTTCCATAGGTAATGTCAATGGAACAGGTTTGCCAACTTCAACAGGATACGTATACTCCCAAGTATAGGTCTTTTGGCGTAACTGTCCCTTAGACGCATCTATTACCTCATAATCACCATCTGCATTGGCATAACCCTTGTAATGACGGAAAGGCACTTTAGCAGGGTCTGTAATCTTTACCTGATATTTCAACTTCAGATGAGTAGGCTCTGTTGTAACGATTCCTTCTGTCTCTTTCAATCCCTCAATATCATCTGTAATGACACAAGAGATATTGGTAACCTTTGTTATATCAAAGCTATAAAGCTCAGAAGCAAAGGATACTTTCAACAAGTCTGCCAATTCACTACTTGGATCTTTCGTCAAGACATTAAAATACTTATTGCTATCAAAGTCATTGTATTTCTTGCTTGATATTCCCAAACCATTAGTTGTGAAGCTATTACCATCAGTAACAGTCCAACGAATATAGAGATTACCCAGCTCGCTTACTGAAGACTTTCCAAGAGCTGACAGAATTTCATCTAACTTATGATTTAAGTTGATATTAATCTGCTTTTTGGCATTATTTATCAAAATACCATCTACACTCTTAACTGTTGTTGGTTCAGTAGAAGTCACCAATGTACCTACAGCACTCTTGTCTGCAAATGATACCGTATAAACACCCTGCATAACAGATGGTTCTGATACAATATATCTTGTACCATCAGTTTTGATATAAGATGTCATACCAGTGACATCATTGGTCCATACAGCTTTCAACTGGTAATTCTTCCAATCACCAGGAGTATTCAATTTAGACTTATCAAAAGTAATCGTTCTGAGATTTTCATTGCTTACAGAAGTCTCAGAATAACCAATAACATTGCCCTTACCTCTATTATAAGTAGAAGAACTACTCAATGTACCTTCTGGCAAATCTTCAATCACCTTACCTGTAGTCTTATCAATCACCTGCCAACGGATATAACGGAGGTAGTGAGTAGGCACAGTAACAGTAACCTTACTACCAGAGACAGCAAAGTTATCAGACTCACTAATTACATTAGATGACAATGCAGAAGACAGTTTCATATCAGCAGTTGCCTGAGCTACAGTCTTAAAATTAACGGTATAAGCACCTTGTAACACAGAAGGTTCTGCCACAACAAATGGCTTAGTATCCAAGGTTGGGGCGTCAATACCATTTACATTATCGGTCCAAACAGCCTTTAGCTGATAGTTACTCCATTCGCCTGCACCAGTAATCTGTGACTTATCAAAAGTTATCTGTCTTACTGACTGATCTGAAGAAGAAGTTGCATTGTAATAAACAAAACTTCCCTTCTTTCTGTTGGTAAAGCTAGGGTTGGTAAATATCTGATTACCATCTTCACCCACTGCGTCCACAGTCTTACCGGTAGTCATGTCAATGAGCTGCCAACGTACATACTTCATATTATGCTTAGGTATTGTAACTGTCACCTTAGAAGCATCATTAGCTACCATATATACGTCAGATTCATCAACAGCAGTTTTTGACAAACTGCTCAAAGTAAGATCCTTACTCTTAATCTGTTCTGCAGTTGTAAATGCAGTAACATACAAGCCACTGAGATTTGGTTCTTTCAAGAGATAATAATTGTTGCTGTTATCATAGAGAATGTCAGAACCCGCTGAACTTGATGCCCAGGCACAAATTACCTGATAACCATCCGTCCAAGATTTCCCACTAGGAAGCGTGAAGGTCATCTTTAAATCGTTACTACTTGTCTCTTTATCACTATTATACCAAATATAATAGTTACCTTTCTTTACATAAGTATTAGCTGTGGCTGAACCATCAGGAGTTAAAGCATCTATCTTATCTACCACATTACCATCCTTATCTGCTACATACCAGCGCATATATTTCGCTGTATTAGGCATTGTAATAGTAAAAGAAGCATCTGTAGTAGCTCTAATCTCTGTTGTCTTTTGGATATTGCTACTTGTGTTAGGAGTAAACGTAGCAGATTCTGCAGCCGTCTTAGACATAAAAGAGAAAACACACTTGCCTGAAAGAGTTGGCTCTTGGAAGAAATAGGCTTTACTTCCATCAGAATAAAAATCTCCATCAGACTTATCTGTTGCCCAAAAACAAACCACCTGATAACCATCATCCCACGTTTTACCTGAAGGCAATTTAAAAGTCACAGTACGTTCAGATTCCTGTGCTATATTACTGGGCTCATAGCTCTCAAACTTCGCCCAAACATATTTATCCTTAACAACCTGATAATTGGTTGCAGTTTCTCCAGTCAATAAAGAGCTAACAGAACTTATTACAGAACCATCTTTATCAAGTACTTGCCAACGCATATACTTGACATCATTAACATCTAATTTTACACGTGCTTCTGTATGATATTGATCAACAACAGATTTCTTACTTATAACATTGGTTGGCTCGCTGGCTTCCTTCACAGAATAATCAGTCAAGTTTTCTGCCAAACGAATATTATAAGTATAAGTTGCTTGCTCTTTGGTAGCATCAGTCAAGAGTCCTTCATCATTAGAAAGATGAAGAACAATCTTTGCTCCTTCAAGATTTACGTCAGTTGGAGGAGTAAAATACAAAGTACTCATCTCCCAAGCATTTGCAGGTCCTTTGCTACCATCAAAAAAAACATGATTCCCTTGAATATAATAAAAGCAATCAGTTGTTGTAGAATTACCAATATTAGACAACCATGTGGCTTTTTTAATATTCCAAGAAGCTATATCTATTATTTTTTCTGATTTATCAATAAATTCAATAAAGAAATATGTATATTTATAGCTATTATTGTTTGCATCCAAATACGCATTCTTTAGATCAAGTTTATAATAGCCATTATCTTTTGTCAATACAGCAGTTGCACCCCATCCTTCCACTGGCATTAAAACCAATGAAAGGAGGAGGATGAGAGTACGATATATGTTTTTAATCTTATTCATAGCGATAGTATTTACGTGTATAATGTTTACGAGCAGCATAGCTGCTTAAATCCTTGGTGAAAAGTATCTTGTATGTAAGAGACTTGCTCGGTTCACCTGGTACAGGGACTGTGACCTGATAGAGGGCACTCCGCTTGTCGGCTTTGTCATCATTGAAGGTACCTTCGAAAAAGCCAGTGGATGGAGTCCATTTAGGAAGAGGAGTTTTAAATACCTTCTTGGCATTATCTTCGGCAGCTGTGGCATCAGCCATACCTTCTTCTTTGATTAACTCCCACTTTACTTTGGTATTATCGATACCAGTTACCTCTGTATCATCACTTGCCTTTACTACCTTTGGCTGGATATGGAATTCCTCTTCCGGGTAATAACAGGTGTAGGAAAGTGTGGTTCCGTTGTCTGTTATGGATGGATAGAGACCGATGGCAGAGAAGGACTGAACATCAAACTTCAACTTGTAATCATCTAATGAGATTGGAAGAATGTGATGGTCGTTGCGAGCTATCGTTGTCCAATCCTGGAACAGGGCGTAACGCTTGACTCCTGCTGATGTATTCAGGTTGATGATGAAATACTTGGAAGTATTGCCCGCCTTGCTTTCATTCACATAGAATGAAACTTCATTCTCTGATGTATAAGTATCAGTTTTTGCAGGTATCGTCTTTGCAGCAGGCAACGTATATCTATAATTATCAGTTGCAGCCTGCCCTACCAGATTCGGAATACATGTAACATCATCTTTATCTGCACCAGATGAAGCATCTGAATGCTTTGGCAGCAACATGATGTTATCAGCATTTGCATTATCTTTGCTGTTCTTAGTAATATCGCTGATGGTAATATCATTGATTACCAAATCAGTAGAACTTGGATTCTTAAACTGGAGTGTAACCTTTGCCAGCATTCTTACTACCCAAAGCTTATTCTTATCAGTTGTTCCATCTGGTTTTACAGTAAGCGTCTGCTCATTACTCATAGGAATACCAGAAGTTGCATCGAAGCCATTGCCATTCATCTTATATTTCATATTCTTAAAATCAACAGTAAAACCGCTTGTCAACGTACCCAACTGCGTTTTATCAATATTGGCAAAAGAATAAACCTGATAGGTTCCTGGTTCAACATTCTCCAAAGTAACTTCGTCTTCCTCTGCATGCTGAGCATCAACTTGAGTTTTCTCAACAGTCTGCACTACCTTATCATCTTGAGTAAGAACAATAAACCAGCTCTTCATATTCTCTGCATAGGAACCAAACTCCCACTCATCAGGGGTAAGAGTACGGCTATGAGGTGCAGCCTGACCATTAGAGCCAGACGCAGCAGTAGAGAGTTTGAGATGAATGGTAAAGCCATTCTTGCTTCCTCCACCAGGATTATCAGACATAGAACTGTCGTCTGGCGAGCAAGCCGTAAAAGTAGCAAGCATCGTCAGTACCAACAGCGCCATTATCGTTTTTATCTTATTCATATCTATTACTCTTTATTTTCCGTCTTATTACATGGAAGTCTCTGCATGGGTATATTTTGCCCATTTCTTGACAGCAATCGTGAGAATCATTCCCTTCTTCTCACCCACGACTCCTTCTATCTTGATACGATAGATGTTATTGCGGACAATGCCATAATACATAGGAGCGGTTTTAGGACCAGTACCTGTTGGATCGCTATGACGAATGGTGTAGGTATAGTATTTATCTGTACCAGATTTACCCGCTTTAGGCTGCTTATTGGTTGTATCCCAATCAGAAAGCTCATAATACTTACCTTTAAACACTAATCCTGTAGCATACTCTTCTAAATTGTCAAAAGTAGTATTCTCCATTGCATAATCAAGAATGAAGAAAGAACTTGCTGTTCCTAAAACTTTCTTGACTGGAAGGTATCCTTTAGCAGATGGCCAACCTGCATCATTTAACTTACGAACATTATATGTAAGACCACTTGGGGTAGAACCAGTTTTCTTACCAGAAGTCCATGGATCTATCACATAGTTTGTAGCAGTCTTGTCGGTTTCCGAAGTTGTTGTCTCAATACCCAAATAAGTCAGAGTTGTTCCTGTGTTATCTCCCACACGCTTAATGCAAAACTCACCGGAAATAAGCTTGTTGTAAGGGAGAATAGACTCCAAAACAAAGCCACCCACTAAATTGTTTGAAACATCCTTCACATCAAAAGCATAAGTACCAGTACCAGGAGTTGTTGGAGAATCAAAATACTTACCATCACCTGGATCAATATCTATACGAGCAGCAAGGCGCTCTATATCAACATTTACTGTAAGCGGATTAGCCTCGGAACCATCACCTGTAGCATTACCACCAGCTGAAGTCAACTCTGTAGTAGCATCCTTCTCTGAAGTCATGATAAAGTTCTTCGAAGTAGGATTAAAAGCCTGAAGATGAGCATCTCTAAGTTCACTCAATTTCTTGTTCAAGTAGGTTGGAGTGATGTTACCGGCATTCGCTACTACCAAAACATGATATGCCTTGGAAACGACGATTGGCAAACATTGCTTTTTCTCGAACGTATACACCTTATCATATCTTGTATTACCTGGCTTCTCTGTTGGTTTCTCAAAATAGAAAGCCTGCTCTATTTTTGCTTCGCCATCGCTTATGCCGGTAGTACTAGGATAAAGAAATACACAGACATTATTCACCTTATATTCTTTTTCAAGAGCCGTTTCTCTACCATCACCTTCTTCACCTCCTTGAGGACCAGCTGCGCGAGACGTGGCTTTGGTATCACCAGCCACAGCTACCTGCACAGTAAAGTAAGCCTCTCCTTTGAAGGCATCGGGCTTGCCGTCATCATCATCGGTGCTGCCGGCGCAGGATGCGAAAGCACCGATGACAAGAACTGAAAGCAGAAGCAGATATATTGATTTCAACTTCTTCATAATCCTCTTAGTTGTTAAGTACTTCAAACTGTATTCTCTGACTCCAGCTCAGCGCATTCACGCTGATAGTAATGTAAGCGTATTTCAACTTACCATCTTGAAGGAAGAACTGTAATTTATAGTCATAAGCTCTATCCAAGAACTCTTGTGGAGTATACACATATTCCTCACTGGTGCGAACTCGGCTCAACAGGTCAGGTAAATCTACATCTACCACGGTCTTGCCTGTTTCCTTGTTGGCGATGATCAATTTTCCATCGTCCTTCGCCTTATCGTGATAAATCAGACGGGAGGTCATAAAGTCGGCATGAGCTATCTTGCCCACTCCTTCCAATTCATTACCATTGACATCACCAGCGGTAGAACCTTCACGGTCTTCTGTATTCCAAACAGCATGTGGAGTATAGATTACCTGATTAGTCTCATCGAGTGAATTGTCACAGAGGATGCGGGAGTTATGGTCTTGAATGATAAAACTATAGTCGTTTACATCCATTGTGGTTGGGTCATTGAGTTCACGCAAGGTGACATTAATCTTCTTTGTATCACGTACCAGCGAAATGGTGGTGTAGTTAGGACGGGTAGCGGAATACTCTACCAGCGCATCTGTCTTACCATGCCACAGGGTATCGAGTGGCAAGTTGTGATTATCAATAATATAATAACCATTGCGCTGAACCTTATCAAGGTTTACCTCCAACTTCTCCATCTTATCACCCACAGCAGGTTCTGTACGAACGAACTTTGCACGTTGGGTATTCAACTGATCAGCATAAGCATTCTGTCCAGCCAAAGCTATGAACTGATACTTGCCAGGTTGAAGATCGGTAATATGCATTTTATAGTCTACATTTTTCAAAGGCAGCGCAGATAAAGAGTTTGCCTCTTCGAATTTCTTCACAAAATTTCCATTTTCGTCATAGACATAAAGGGTTACCGCCCCAACATGATCATTGAACATGTCAGCACGCTGCAAGTTATAGTCATACTTAAACTTGACATAAATCCCTGTAGGACAATCGTCGGTGTCGGTATGCCACATATCACAAGAGGCAACCATCAAGAGTGTAGCAATCGCCAGCACTCCTCTTTTCACCAAGCTAAAAATCTGCGCTTTCATATATTTCTTCGTTTTATATATATTGAATCTTATTATTATCACATGAAGTGTCGGACAGAATCCGAATATCGCCATCTCTTTGCATCTGGCGATGCGATGCCTTGTTGTTCAACAAGCTGTTTATCAGATTATTTCTGATGTAGTTGTTTGTTTATTATATATGCCCCCACCTGGAAAAGGTGGGTGGGGGCATGAATTATTTTACTGAAGGATTGTTTCTTGCTTACGAACAGCCCAAGAAAGAGCATTAATCTTGCAAGAGATATAACGCTTCAAGTTATCATCAGGAGTATCGTCATTGTTTACATTAAGTTCACCTGGTGTTGAAGCACCAATTGCTGCTACGCCAGTAACATCAAGTTTATACCAGTTGTTACGGAGAACACCATAACGACCTAACCAATTCTCCTCATTATTTGTTCCAGGATAAGATAAAGTTGTCTTGGTTGAAGGATTCCAAGGAGTCAACTCGTCACCAAAGTGCTTAATCAAAATGGTATAGTATGCATAACCATCCTTGAACTCATTAACCTTAATAGATGGTTTGAATGTAGTTAAGTCGGCATCAGTAACAACCTGATCTGTTGCTCCATCTGTTAAAGTCATCTTTGTGATAGTCACTTCTCCTGCAGCATCGGCAAATTCAACATCCTTCACAGTAATTGTTGCTGTTACAGAAGGATAATAATGTGTCTTTACATATGCAGAACCCATTTCTGCCAAGAATCTCTTACCAATTTCAGTCTTGACGTCAGCTTTAGAATATACTACACCCTTATTGTCGTCAATAGTGAAGAAAGTACCTTCAGTGTAACCATCAGGAGTAATCTTCATCTTTACAATTGCACAAGTTGTCTCCTTTACATTCTGGTGAGCTACATTAAATGTATTCTCATAGCAATAAGTGCTTGCGCCACCTGCCAATGTTGGTTCGGCATTTCCATCAGTGAAAGAAGGAGCTACATCATAGTTAGCATCTTTGCCCCAATAGGTTCTGTAACCCTTACCAGTAGCAATTGCAGAAATACCTGCAAAACGGTAAGAATTATTGTCATAGTCTACATGGGATGCAGTTGTAAAATCTTTAGCATCAGACTTATAACCATTCCAAGTATTATCATACTGGCGAGTCAAATAAGAAGAGGTATTTACGTTAGCCAATCTCCAACCCTCCAAAGAATAAGCAAAAGTTTTTGCTGCACCGCTACCTACACTAACTGTATTTGTAGAAGTACCTGTAGCATTTCCCAAAGTTACCTTAGCAGCCAAACGCTCAACATAAATATTAGCAGCAGGATGAGAAGTTGCCTCTGACTCTGTTTTATAAATTTTATCTGTAACATCTGTCAATGTTGTAGCACTCTCGGTACTGAAATCAGCAGAACCTGGCTTGCTAATGATAACTGCATTTGACATCATCAAATTATCCTTTGTCAAAGACTTGTTTATATTCTCATTTGACAAGTCTGCAAAGGTACCATTAAAGTCTACTCCATTTACCTGTAAAGTATTAGTAGAAGTTACTTTTAATGCATCATTATGATTCAATACAACAAAAGCATATATTTTATCTGTAGGCAATGCAGAAATCACGTTGATTTTCTGAACCTTAGATAAAGTGGTAGAGATTTGAGCACTAGGCGTAAGATCCTTCTTCCAGCCACTCAAATTATAAGCAGCCTTGATTTTTGCTGTTGCTTCATCTCCTCCCGCAAAAAGGATAAGAGTGGCATCCTTAACATTGTACTCTGCTGCATCACCATGATCAAATTCATCATTAATTGCACGAGAAGTTGACTGAGGCTGAGTAGGCAAATTCAAAGTTACATTAACAAAACCTTGACCATCAGCACCAAATTTGCCGGTACCACCACCATTCAGATCATCACTACTAGAACAAGAACCGAGCATCAGCCCCGCCAATGCAACGGAAAATAATAAAGTTTTTTTCATCTTGTAAGTTTTTATAGCTGTTATTAATAAATTATTTCTTTACTTATAAACGTCTTGAAAATCTAATTATATTACGTTTTAATATATTTGGTTTTCAAATCATCTAATACGTTATATTTGAGTCACTTTCTGAAGTTGTACTTAGAAAAGTTTGCCTGAGTTAGGAGACTGTCCCAAGCCAGGGCAGTGCCCTGACTCTAAGGAATAGCTATATTGTCCTAAACAGACAGTATGTATAACTTTATAGATTCTGTAAATTTTCTTTCGCAGAAGCAACACCAGCCTTGGCTGCCTGCTCCAGATAATAACGAGCTTGCTTCTCGTTACCCTTCAGCATCTCATAGACACCTCGGGCATTCTGGGCTTCGGCACTGGTTCCTGCCTTGTCGAGATATTCTTTCGCATCATCTGCATCACCGGCATTCAAACGGGTAATGGCTGCATTCAGATTCGCTGTCTC
>ERZ1026776.1082-NODE-1082-length-16170-cov-10.428173_pt1 | contig 16170 bp, 17 predicted proteins | sample MGYA00380125_ERZ1026776 | MGnify/ENA primary metagenome ERZ1026776 (study PRJEB33269, sample SAMEA4719761) | human gut metagenome | biome: human-associated habitat; feature: organic feature; material: feces | place: Cameroon | collected 2013-10 ...
TATATACCTCCAGAATCCAAACCCCAATATAAGAGGAATACATCATTACTATGCACATTATAAAATATCATTTTATAATGTGCAAGATTTTGTATATGGGCAATTGTAAAATTTTATTATGTTATTAGTTAAATTTATGACTAGGATAGATGAAAGTTATAAATAGAATTAGGAAAAGGGAGGATACGCCTTGCGACAGCTACCGCCTTTTGGTATACTAGGGAAAGGTTTAGAAGATTCGTTTGTGATTGTGTGGAAAAGAGGAGTTAAAAAAGATGCGAGTTAGGCGCAGGCGTCGTCGTAATCTGACCAGAGTGTATATTCTGGCGGTAATATTGGTAGTGATGGTAACAGGGATTGTGGCTGCCAATTGGTTTGGCAGTCAGGAAGTCGAGGAAAATATAGAGGTTCAGTCAGGGATTCAGAAGTCAGAGAATTATCTGCACATTATGGTTATGGGTGTGGATCGCCGCAATGATGATGCAGGACGCAGTGATACCCTGATGGCAGTAACCCTGAATAAGGATGCAGGAACAGCTCAGATTTTGTCCCTGCCTAGAGATACCAGAGTACAGATTGAGGGCAATGGTTACGACAAGATTAATCATGCCTATGCCTATGGCGGTCACAAGCTGACAGGTCAAACCGTGGAAAAGCTGCTGGGAGTGCCGATGGATTATTATGTGCTGGTGGATATTCAGGCCTTTGAGCGGATTATTGATGCTCTGGATGGTGTGGATATTAATGTAGAAAAACGGATGTATTATGAAGATCCCTGGGATGATGATGGGGGACTGGTTATTGATTTGTATCCTGGTATGCAGCACATGGATGGTAAAAAGGCCATTCAATATGTGCGGTTTAGAGATGGTGAGGGAGATATTGGCCGTATAGCCCGCCAACAGCATTTTATGCAGGCGGTAATGGAAAAGATGCTTTCCCCATCGGTAGTGCCTAAACTGCCTAAGCTGATGGAGGAGATTCAATCAGCTGTGGAAACAGATATGCCTTTGACGGAGATGGTTTCCCTGGCTCAGCTGCTGCCGTCTATCAGGGAGCACGGTATGACCTCGGAAATGGTGCCAGGCAGTCCTGCTTATTTGGAGGATATCAGCTATTGGCTGCCGGATATAATGAAGCTAAGACAGCTGGTGGCCAGCCAGATGAATACAGAGCTGGCGGATAGTGCTCTGGAGTCGGCTCAGGTGCTGGTAAAGGAATATGAGGCCTCCTTGCCAAAGGGAATTACGGTAATGGCGGAAAAATCCCAGCAGGTTCAGAGCAAGTCTGCCAAGTCTGCTTCTGAGGAGGCAGATAAGGAGTCCAAAACCGCAGCCAAGGCCTCTGGCCCAGAGGGTATTTCGGTGTTTATTATTAATGATAGCGGTATTAATGGGGCGGCAGCCCGTATGGCTGACAAGCTGCGAGCCAAGGGCTTTAATGTAACCGGTGTAGATACCGGCCGTAAGAGTGATAGAGCACATACCATTATTGTGACAGATAGCAGTAATACGGACTGGTTTTATGGTATGCCGTTTGCCTGCACCATTATGGATGGCGGGGAGCCTAATGAGGCGGTTATTTACATTGGTCAGGATTATGAGTAAATAGGAGATAGAATGGGAAGCATAAAGGTTGCAGGCCTGTGCAAGGCCTTTGGTATAGAGGAGCTGTTTAATGATGTCAGCTTCGAGATTAAGCGGGGAGAACGAGTAGGCTTTGTGGGAGCTAATGGAGCTGGCAAGTCTACCCTGATGAAATGCCTGCTGAACAAGGTGGAATATGATAAGGGTATTGTATCTATGGAGCCAGTGGATACTATTGGCTATGTGGAACAGCAGGCGGATATGAGCAGTGACCATACCCTCTATGATGAGCTGAAAACAGCCTTTGAGGATGTGCTGGCCTTGGCTGCGGCCAAGGAGGCTATGGAGGCAGAAATCAAGGAGAATCATAGTGAGGAGAAGCTGGAGGCCTACGGCCGTCTGGTGGAGCGGTTTGAGAATGCAGGGGGCTATGATTTTGAAAGCCGTATTCGTCGTACAGCCTTTGGTCTGGGCTTTACTCAGGAGGATTTGGCTAAGCAGGTGGCTAATTTTTCTGGTGGTCAGAAAACCAGAGTCTGCCTGGCTAAGGCCTTGCTAAGACAGCCGGATTTTCTGTTTTTGGACGAGCCTACCAACCATTTGGATGTAGGTATGATTGAGTGGCTGGAGGGATTTTTGCAGAATTACGCCGGCGGGGTGCTGATTATTTCCCATGACCGGTTTTTCCTGGACAGGGTGGCCAACAGGATTTTTGAGATTGAAAACAAGACTGTAACAGCCTATGAGGGAAACTATACCTATTATATGAAAGTGCGGGAGCAGCGGCGGGCGGCTCAGCTTTCGGCCTATGAAAAACAGCAGGAGCATATTAAAAAAACCGAGGAATATATCCGCAAGTACAAGGCTGGGATTAAGTCCAAGCAGGCTAGAGGCCGGCAGAGCCAGCTGAATAGGCTGGAGCGGATTGTGAAGCCGGCTGATACGGCGGCCTTTAATTATTTTGCCTTTAATCCACCGGGGGAATGTGCCCAGCGGGTGGCTGAGTTTGAGGATGTGGCCTATAATTTCCCAGATAGTCACAAGAATCTCTTTGACCATGTGAATGTGCTGATTCGCAAGGGGGACGGCGTGGCTGTGGTAGGGCCTAACGGTGCCGGCAAGACTACCTTTCTGCGGCTTTTGATTGGGGAGCTGGAGGCTTCTCAGGGCAGAATCAAGCTGGGTTCCAGAGTGAAGATTGGCTATTTTTCCCAGCAGCATGAGGGGCTGCATATGGAGCGTACTGTGCTGGAGGAAATGGAATATGAATACGGCCTGTCGGAGGAGCAAAGCCGTAGATATTTGGGGGCTTTTCTCTTTCATGGGGATGAGGTACTGCGGTTGATTGGTTCTCTATCTGGTGGAGAGCAGTCCCGTTTGGCTTTTTTGAAGCTGATGCTGACAGGAGCTAATTTCCTGGTGCTGGATGAGCCTACCAACCATTTGGATATTCCAGCCAAGGAGGCGGTGGAGGAGGCCTTGTCCACCTTCCCAGGCACCTATATTACTGTGTCCCATGACCGTTATTTCTTGGACAAGGTGGCTAATTGCGTGTTGGAAATAGCAGATGGCCGTCTCCAGGAATACAATGGCAATTACAGCTATTATCGGGAGAAAAAGGCGGAGGAAGCGCAGGAGCTGGCAGAGCTGGAGGCTGAGGCCAAGGCAGCAGCAGAGGCAGAAAAGGCCAAAGCCAAGGCTGAGGCAGTTAAGCTGTCTGAGAGTGCTAAGACTGCTGGTAAAGCCGTTGAGGCAAAGGTTGAGAAAAACAATCCTTTTAAGGGCATGAGCGAGGCTAAGAGGACGGAAACCATCCAGCGAACTGAGGCGGAGATTGCTATGGCAGAGGCGGAACTGAAGATGCTGGAAATGGAAATGAATGATTCAGCTATTCAGGCTGATCCGGGGAAAAGCATGGAAATCGCTGAGGCCTATAGTGATAAGGAAGCGGAGATTCAGGCCAAGTACGAGAAATGGGAGCAGTTGTCTGATTTGTAGGAGAAGCCTTGCAGGGGGCAGAGAAAGGAGGAGAGTATGGAAGAACTGGAAGCCATGACAGGCGTGGTAGAAAATATTATTTACAGCAGTCCTGATGGGGCTTTTAGCGTATTTCGCTTTAAGCCAGAGGGACAGCATAGCACTGTTACTGTAACGGTGCAGACTACGGCTCCTTTGCAGGGACAGCAGCTTGAGCTAAAGGGACAGTGGATAGAGCATCCCCGCTTTGGCAGTCAGTTTAAGGCTCTCCATATGGTGATTAGCGCTCCCACCAGTCCCCAGGGCATTGAAAGGTTTTTGGCCTCTGGGGTAATCGAAGGGGTAGGCAAGGCTATGGCGGCTAGAATTGTGGCTGTCTTTGGCGGGCAGACCTTGGAGATTATTGAAAAACAGCCCCATCGCCTGCGGGAGGTGCGAGGCATTGGGGCCAAAACAGCAGAAAAAATCCATGCTTCCTATCAGGAAAAGGCTGAGTTGCGGCAGGTAATGCTGTGGTTGGAGGAGCATGAGGTATCTGGCATCTATGCAGGCCGTATTTATGAGAAATACGGCTCTTTTGCGGTGGAGGTTATGGAGCAGAATCCCTACCGTCTGGTACGAGAGGTAGATGGCATTGGCTTTCTGGTGGCAGATAATATTGCCAAGGGGATGGGTATGGATCCCTGTGGCCGGTTTAGAGTGTCGGCGGCTCTGGATTTTCAGTTGCAGAAAATTGCTCTTTATGGCCATTGCTGTATTCCTGATGGCCAGTTGGTCAGCGATGTGGAAAAGGGCATTGGAGTTCCCAGGGATATTGTCTGGGAGGTTATGAAGCAGGATTTGGCAGATGGCCTTTTGGCTCAGGAGTCTGTGGGAGAGGATGTGCTGGTTTATCCAGATTATCTTTACAGGGCTGAGCGAGAAACGGCGCAAAGACTGTTGCAGATTCAGCGGGAGGCTATGCCTGTTTCCGCCAAGGGCCGGGGGAAGCTGGTGGCTAAATGGGAGCGTTCCACAGGAATAACTCTGGCAGAGCAGCAGCGGCAGGCAGTGGAGGCTGTGCTGGAGCATGGCTTGTTTGTGTTGACCGGGGGGCCTGGTACTGGCAAAACCACAGTGATTCGGGCTATGCTGGATATATTGGAACAGCAGGGGCTGGAAATCCTATTAGGTGCTCCTACAGGACGGGCGGCCAAAAGACTTAGCGAGGCTACTCATAGAGGTGCTTGTACTGTGCATCGTATGTTGGAGGCGGGCGGCAATCCTGAGGAGGGTGGCTCTGGCTTTGGGCGCAATCAGGATGAACCTTTGGAGACAGATGTAATTATTCTGGACGAGGTTTCCATGATGGATATTGTGCTGATGAAGCATTTTCTGGATGCGGTGCCAGATGGTGCCCACTTGATTCTGGTGGGAGATGTGGATCAGCTGCCAGCGGTGGGGCCTGGCTCGGTGCTGCAGGACATTATTCGCAGCGGGGTGGTGCCTAAGATTTGCCTGACAGAGGTTTTCCGCCAAAGTGATGACAGCACCATTGTGCTAAATGCCCATGCTATTAATGCAGGGCGGCTGCCTCAGTGTTCCAGAGAAAAGGGCAGTGATTTTATTTTTATTGAGCAGAATAATGCTGACTGGGCGGAACAGCAGATTGTGGCCTTGTGCAAGACCTATCTGCCCAAGATGGGCTATGAGCCTATGTATGATGTGCAGGTGCTTTCTCCTATGCATAGAAATGCCTGTGGGGTGGAACGGTTGAACCAACTGCTGCAGAATGCCATGAATCCTTTGCAGGATGATATGCCAGAGGTGTTAAATGGCAGCCGCAGCTTCCGCCTGGGGGATAAGGTAATGCAGAATAAAAATAATTATGACAAGGGAGTATTTAACGGGGATATTGGCTATATTGTGGATTTGGAGCCGGGACGGATGCTGGTGCATTTTGGTGAGGAGCTGGAGGCAGAATACGAAAGCTCGGAATTTAACCAGCTGCAGCTGGCCTACTGCATGACGGTACACAAAAGTCAGGGCAGTGAATATCCAGTGGTGGTACTGCCTTTGGTGTCAGCTCATTATATTATGCTGCAGAGGAATCTTCTGTATACGGCTGTTACCAGAGCTAAGAAGCTGGTGATTTTAATAGGTTCCAAGGCGGCTCTTAATACTGCCGTGGAGAATGATAGAACCAGAAAGCGTTATACCCTGCTGGCGGAAAGACTGGGACATAGGCTGTAGAAATGAGGGATGGGCATGATGGAATGGCTGTGGAATTTGCTTTTTCCTCCCAAGTGTCCCGGCTGTCATGGCTATGTGGAGCATCAGGGACAGTGGTGCAATGAATGTTTGGCCAGAGTGTGTAGACCTCATTTATTGCCCTTGGACAGGGAAATGACAGAGCTTTTTCTTGGTGGCATTTGGGCCTTGGGCTTGTATGAAGGGGAACTTAGGAATATGCTGAGACAACTGAAATATCAGCAGAAGCAGGTGATGGTTCCCGGTCTACATAATCTAGTGACAGAGGGGATAGGGCGGATACCTGCCTTGTGGGAAAATTTGGTGGCGGTTCCTGTGCCTCTCCACAAGGCGAAGCTGGCTCAGCGAGGCTTCAATCAAAGTAAGCTGATTTTTCAGAAGCCTTTGGCCGATTATGGTATAGCTATGGAGGACTGGCTGATACGAACCAAGTCTACTAAGCCTCAATATGGTCTAAGTGGCGTACAAAGGCGAGAAAATCTCCATAAGGTCTTTGAGCTGGCAGAGAAAAAATCCCTGCAGGGGAAGAGAATTTTGCTGGTGGATGATATTATGACTACTGGGGCAACCCTGCTGGAGTGTGGTCGAGTGCTGAAAAAAGCAGGGGCAGTGGATATTACAGGACTGGTTGTTGCCTCGGGACGAAAATAGTCCAAAGTAAAATATATTGAATGTATGCTGAAAATCCATTATAATAGGACAAAGGGATAATGAAAATAGGAGTGGATTTTATGAATAAGCTGAAAAATTGCTCTGAATGTGGCAGATTGTATATGGAAATTGGTCAAGGCATGTGCCAGGACTGCTTCCGCAAGGAACAGGAAATGGAGCAGGTGGTATACTCCTTTGTTCGGGATCATGATAAATGCAGTATCAAGGAGATTGTTGATGGTACCGGCGTTAAGGAAAAGGTAGTGTTCCGTATGTTGAAGGCTGGACGGTTTATTGCCAGCGGGCTGGAGATTACCTATCCATGTCAAGGTTGTGGTGCGCCTATTACTACAGGCAAGCTGTGCGCTAAATGCAGCAAGGATATTCTCAATCAGGCGGAGCGGTTGAAGGCGGAGAAAAATATGAAGAAGGTAGACCGCAGTACGACTATGTACAATACCACCAGAAATAGATAAGAAATAGCAAGGGTAATTTTATAACTTGAAGAGATTATGACAACATCTTTTCATGACTCCCCAAGGGGAGCTTTTTGGAGTTGACAAAATTTTTGATATAGGCTGGCAGGATTTAAGAATCCTGTCTTTTTTTTCGATATTTTTCCTAGAATTAATGATTTGGGTTGGTGTGCCACTGGGAAAGGGCAGACTGATTTTCTCTGTGATAGATGTTTAGGATGGTGAGCAATGTGATTATTAATGGCAATTTGCAGGGCATTGCAGGTGTATATGCTAATGCAGGCAGTAATAACAAGGTTAGTAAGGCCTATCAGCAGGCAGAGCCTGCTGGGGATGATATTCAGATTTCCTCTCAGGGACAGCAGTTCAATGAGATTATGCGCAAGCTAAAGGCTGGCTCTGATGTGCGGATGGACAAGGTGGCTATGTATGAGAATATGCTGGCTGCTGGTACTTATCAGGTAGATAATGGTGCTTTGGCAGACAAGCTGCTGCAGTATCGTTATTGAGATGAGGTAGGGATATGTGGCAGGAATTGGCCAGGATACTGGCCCTCTTAATTAGCAATTACCAAAAGCTGCAGGAGCTGAACAAGGAAAAGCATGGTGTTCTGGTGCTGGTAAAAATGCAGGAGTTGGAAAAGCTGATTGCCAGAGAAGAAGATATTATTAAGGAAATCAATCAGGCGGAGAAACAAAGGCGGCAGTTGTTGCAGAAAATGGCAGACAGCGGTGTCAAGGTACGGCCTGATATGGAAATGCATCAGGTGTGGGAGCAGTGTCCTAATGCTCAGCAAAAGGAACTTCTCTATAAGTTGCACAAGATGCTGGCTCAACTGGTAAAGGATGTGCAGGAGGCTAATGCCAATAATGAAATCCTGATTACCAGTGCCTTGGAGGCTATTAATGCCAAGCTGAACCAGCTGGGAGGCTCTATGGTGGAGCCTACCTATGGCAGTCGGGGCCAGGAGCAGGTTATTCATCGCAAGAATTTTAATCTGGAGGCATAAGGTGCAGGAATTTATACAGTTTTTACGACAGCAGCTGGTACTGTGCTTGCGGCTTTTGGAGCTGTCAGGCCAGCAAAGGGAAGCTCTTATACATACAGCGGCTCCCGCAGTACGGCGTCTTACCAAGGAAATCGAGACAGTGATTATAGATTTGAATCTGCTGGAAAAAAAGAGAAAGGCTTTTCTCCAACAGCAGAAGGCTCAAAATGCGGCAGAATGGCTGTCAACTCAAAGGGATAGCCTGGAGAAGAATATGGCCCTGCAGCTGGTAGGGAAGCTGGAAAAGGCTCTTAAGCAGCTGAAAACTGTGGCTGGAGATAATAAGCAGTATCTTGATAAGAATATGAGCTATATTGATTATAATATCAATGTTTTGACCGGTACGGCAGCAGGCGTAACCTACAGTGCAGCTGAGGCTGGCGGGGTTGGCACCATGACCGGTACCAAGATGTTTGAAGCAAATATATAATTAGGCAGGTGTAAAAAATGCAGAGTACCTTTTCAGGTCTTAATACCATGGTAAATGGTATCTATACACAGCGACTGGGGTTAAATACCGTTGGTCATAATATCAGTAATTCCAATACAGAGGGATATTCCCGCCAGACTGCCCACGCAGCGGCCACCCCTTCTTCCGAGGTGTATACCTTGGCAGGAGCCAGCCAGGTGGGTAATGGTTCCACAGTTACCTCTGTTATTCGGGCTAGAGATATATATGCAGATCGTCAGTATTGGAAGGAAAATAGTACTGATGGCTACTACAATGGCAAGGCTAATAACTATGCCAAGATAGAGTCTATCTTTAACGATTCTGATAACAGTGGTGTGCAGGATGCTATGGAGAAGTTCTATCAGGCATGGCAGGATTGCTCTACTACGGCCAGCAGTGATACCAGCCGTCAGAATGTTATTAATGCAGGACAGAATTTTGCTCAGAGCCTGCAGATTGCAGCTAAACAGACCAAGGAGCAGATTGATTCCCTCTACGATGATATCAGCCTTAGCGTGGTAAAGATGAACCGCCTTATGGGACAGGTAGTAGAGCTGAATAAGAATATTGCTGGTATCGAGGCCACTGGAGCTCATGCCAATGATTTGCGTGACCAGAGAGATTTGATTGTAGACCAGCTTACCTCTATGACAGATATTACGGTTTATGAATCTGCCAATGGTATGTATACCTTGGTCAGCAACGGTACTACCTTGGTTAATGGCATTACCAAGGTGGATTTGGAAATGTCTGCACCGAAGAATAACACCACCTACAGTCTCAGTGATTATGATATTATGATTAAGCAGACTGGCACGGTGTATACTCCTGGCAATGGTGAGCTGAAGGCTCAGTTTGAGGCTGTAGCTGAGGACAAGGGGTATATAGACCAGGTGGCCAATATGGCGGCCTTTATGTTTACTACCATGAATGATCAGCACAAGGCAGGCTATGGTATTGATGGCTCCAAGGATAAGCCTTTTGGCAATGCTAATCCCAAGGATAATGCTACTACTGGCTTGAATTTCTATGGTGAAAGCAATAAAATTTTTGAATGGGATGCCAAAAACGGCAAGCTGGATGTTTACAATAAAAAGGGAGATGGGACTAAGGACAATGCTTCTAAAGAATCCCTTTCCGGCATGCAGATTTTGGAAATTTTTACAGTGAATAGTGAACTGACTGCAACTGATGGTCACAAGAAGCTGGCTACCCGAAGCGGTGAGCGTGATAATGGCAAGCTGCTTTATCAGACAGCAGCAGGTGGTACTACCACAGATGCAACTCAGGCCAAAAAGGATGGTAATGGCAATCCCTTGCCTGTGGATGTTAATGGTACAGGTGATGGCAGTAATGCGGTATGGATTGCAGCTCTCTTTAACTGTGAGCGGGACAAGACCAGCCCAGAGGTGAACGGCACAGACCGCCTGATTGGTAATGGTTCTCTCTACAGCTATTACAACACCAGCATGACTACTATGGGTTCTGATGCTTCCAATATGAATGGCAGAGTAAAGTTCCAGTCTGGGGTTATGGATCAGGTAGAAAATCTCAGAAGCTCCACCAACGGTGTTAACTGGGATGAGGAGCTTAGCAATATGATAACCTTCCAGCAGGGCTATTCTGCCTGCTCCCGTTGCTTGTCAGCAATGGATGAATGTCTGGATAAATTGATTAACGGTACTGGTACTGTGGGAAGATAAGGTGATATAGATGCGAATTTCTAGTACAATGATGTCCAATAATTATTTGAAGCAGCTTAACGGAACTTATGAGCAGTACAGCAAGCTGATGGAGCAGGCTGATGGCAGCAAGCTGCATAGAGCTTCAGATAATGCAGTGGGCTATTCCAAATATCTGCGTTATCAGAACAATCAGATTAGCAATGAGCAGTATCAGAGCAATGTTAGCACTGCTTCCAGTTGGATGAAAAATGCGGATGCAGCTTTGGTAAATGTAACTGATTTGTTGCAGACCTTTAAGGCCAAGGTGGAGCAGGGTGCTAATTCCACCAACAATGAGAGCGATATGAAGGATATTGCCAAGGAGCTTTTGGCCAATGTGCAGGAGCAGGTGGCGGATTTGAATACCCAGATTGGGGACCGCTTCCTTTTTGCTGGACAGAAGGATACTACTATGCCTTTTGAAATCAGCGCTAAAACAATGAATAGGGGCGATACCTTTACCTTGGATGAAAAGCAGTCAGCCTTTTTCTCCGGAGCTACCGGCTGGGGTGATGAGAATACCACGGTAAAGCAGATGTTGAAGCTTAATGGCGATGATGGCAATAGCTATTATATGAATGTAAATACCGGTGATGTGTACACTGAGGATTTCGTTAAGAATGGCTATAAAAATGAGGATAAATTTGATCCTGCTACTCAGGCGGTAGGCAATGTTACCAGCGGTACAAAAGGTACAGCTAAAGCCTATGATGTATCCAAGAATTTTGACCAATATGGTGTGATTAAGACAGATGCCAATGTAGGTACTAATGCCAACTATAAAATTACTGTGGATGGCAAGGATGTGAATTTAAAATTGTCTACCACCGAGCAGTATATTGTTAAATATGCTGGTGATGATAAATATATCTCCATGGTTAAGAAAAATGGCGGTGTAGATAAAGCTACTGATACGGTAAATGTTACTGGTCAGGATATTAATGGCTGTGACCTTTTCGATGTAGGCAATGATCCTCATAGTGGTACAGCCAGATTGAATCAGCTTTTGTACACTGTAGCCAAGTTGGATGGAGCGGATTACAAATGGGCTGGTGAGCAGGGCATGACCATTGCTGATAGTGCCCATGCTACAGTGCTGGGTGCTCAGACCAAAATGGCAGCTAGACAGCAGGCCTACAATTCCTCCTCCAGTATGCTGGTAACTCAGAATGAATCCATTACCAGTGATATTTCTGATGTATCCAGTACCGATGTGGCTCAGTTGGCTACCAAGCTGATGGAGTACCAGACAATCTATAGTTTGTCCCTGTCTGTAGGCTCCAAGATTTTGCCAGGTACCTTGGCAGATTATTTGTAATTTGCTGGTATAAATTGCCTTGGTGATGTATACTTAAATTAGAAAGGATGTGAGGCAGATGGGAATGTTAGATGGTATTGGAGGCACAGGTATCCTGTCCACCATGAAATATGTGAATATTGACCAGCAGCTGCCTCGCATTGGCATTCGCCAGCAGCAGGCTATGGGATTGAAAAACGGCTATGTTCCAGCGGAAATGCACCGGGATTATGAGCCTCCTTTGGCTGATATGGGCGTTAGTCTGGTGAAGGTGGATATTGATTGTTATCCCTGCCGCAAGGCCTATGGTTATCTCAATAATACGGATTTTGCCCAGACCTATGGTCAGAAGGGACAGCAGGATATAGCGGCGGCTACCTCCCGTCATACCCAGGAGGGCTGGGATATGGCCAAAAATGGAGCCAAGCCGGGAGAAAGCATTATTGGCCGTCAGAATCGTTCCCACTTCTGGAACCAGGTAGTAAAATGGCCTACCTGGGTGGCCAAGGATATTCCTGATCCAGTATTTACGGTAACCCCTTCGGAGATAAAGGGGCAGATGAATGTGGGACATGATAGATATAGTATTAAGCCTCAGGCCAAGGCCAATATAGATATTCGGGTTGGCGAGGCTGAAACATATATTGCTACGGAAGGCTCCATTCGCATGTGGACCACGGAAGGTCATTATGATATACAGGCATAGGGTGTGAACTTTACAAGTAATTGTCCTGCTTATGATTTGTATGTAGAGGATTGCGAAAATAATTTTTGGAGGCTTTTATATGAGAAAGATAAATACCCGCCGTTTTGGCGAGCTGGAGATTGAGGATCAGGATATTATCAGATTTGCTGATGGCCTGCCAGCCTTTGAGGAGGAGCATGAATTTGTGGTACTGCCTTATGAAGAGGGTACACCATATATGTTTTTGCAATCTTTGACTACTCCTGAACTGGCTTTTCTCATGACGGATCCTTTTGTTTTCTTCCCAGATTACAGCTTTGAACTGGATGATAGCAATATGGAGAAGCTAGGGGTGGAGGCAATGGATGATATTCTGGTATGTACCCTCATATCTATTCCGGCTACAGGTATTGCCAATATGACTACCAATCTGCTGGCTCCAGTGGTTATTAACAGACACAGCAGAGAGGCTAGACAGGTGGTGCTGGAAAAGACTCAGTACACCACCAAGCATCGGCTGTTTCCTGAGAAGAAGGAGGCAGAATAATGCTTGTATTGACTAGACGCCCCCATCAGCAGATTATGGTAGGGGATGATATAGTCATTAATATTGTGGATGTTAATGGCGAAAATGTCCGGGTAGCAATAGATGCCCCTCGGCATGTAAAGATATATCGGGGAGAAATTTACAGGGCGATTAAGGATGAGAACCGCAATGCAGCGGCGGCACCTGCAGATTTTGATCTGTCACAGGCTTTGCCTGAAAAAAACTAAAGGACTAAATCATTTTTTCTATGGAGGGATAACGATGATTGGAAAGATGCAGGACATGGTAACGGCAGCAGTGGTTGTATCTGCTGCTGATAACAAGGGCTCAAGGTATACCAGCGAGACCAAGGCAAGCAGTCAGAATACTCAGTCAGATGGCAATGCTGTTGTTAAGTCAGCGGTTCAGACCGATGGCGTGGATGCCATTAATGCTGCTGGCAACCCTGAACAGACCGGGGATGAACAGCAGGAAAATCAGAATAGCAAAAACCCTCTGTCCCATGAGTTTGTCAGTGAAATGACCAAAGAGCTGAATGAGCTTATGAGCAAGCTGAACTGTGACCTGGAGTTCCAATATCACAAGGAAGTAGGAGTTATGTCCGTAAAGATGGTGGACAAGAACACCAAGGAAGTTATTAAGGAATATCCACCAGAGGAAATGGTGGAAGGTATGATTAAGGCTCAGGAATGGCTAGGCGCCTTCCTGGATAAGAAAGCGTAATAAAGGAGGGACCGGCAATGGGTGCAAACGGAATCTATGGCTTGTCCGGCTCAGGTCTTGACATTGAATCCCTGGTAAAAATGGGAATGATGAACAAGCAGAATCAGTACGATAAGATGTACCAGACTCAGCTAAAGCAGACCTGGGTAAAGGAAGCCTATAACACAGTATATACAGATGTAAAAGCATTTAAGGAAAGCATGTCTACCTTCAAAATGCAGTCCAATATGAGTGCCATGCAGGCTACCAGCAGTAATAATGATGTGGTTAGCGTTACTGCCAATGGTGCGGCCGCTGCCATGAACCACAAGATAACTGTGGAGCAGGTGGCTAGCAATGCCTATCTGATGACGGCTAATGGCCAGAAGATTGGCAGAGCTAATACTTCTGCTTCTGCTGCTAATAGTGCATATCTAAAGGATGTGCTTTTTAGTGGAGATGCTACTAAGACTACTGTCGATGGTCAAACCTCTTACCTTGTTAAGAATGATACCACTGGCAAGAACGATACTTTCAAAGGCTCTGATGTGGCTATTTCCATTGAAGTACAGGATAGCGATGATAAGTCTGTTACCCACAAGGTAGAGTTTACCTATGATCAGATATTTGGGGATAACAAGACTCTGAATGATTTGGCTACTGCCTTCTCCAACAGCGGTGCCAATGTTCAGGGTGGCTATGACACTGTTAATGAAAGTTTCAGCCTGTATAACAAAACCAGTGGCTCTGCTAACAAAATCGGCTTAAAGGCTAATAATGATACATCTGCAGAGCTTCTGAACAAGCTCCATTTAGCAAGTTATAATGCTCAGGATAATAAGTTGGGCAGTGAGGTTAAGTTTACTAATGGCACTATGACCGAGGCTGCAGTTGGTACCAATGCCAAGGCTACCATTGATGGTAAGACCTATGAATCTGACACCAACAAGCTGAATGTAGCCAATGTTATCTACAATTTTAATGGGGTATCTGCCAAGAATGCAGATGGTACTTATCAGGCTTCTACCATCAGCGTTTCTCAGGACACTGACAAGATTGTGGATAATGTGAAGAAGTTTGTGGAAACATACAATACTCTCATTGACAGTCTTAACACTAAGTACAGAGAAGAGAAGAATACTGACTACAAGCCACTGACCAAGAAGCAGGAAGGGGAAATGACAGAGTCCCAGATTGACAAGTGGAATGAAAAGGCTAAGTCTGGTCTCCTGTATCATGATAACAATATCTATTCCATTATCAGTGATATGCGGGAATCTCTCTATACCAAGGTAGATGCAGTAGATACAGTTCTTACTGATGCTAAGGGCAACAAGTATTCCTATAATTCCATGTCCTCTATTGGTATTACCTCCTCCACTAACCAGGGCCATATTACCTTGGATGAGGAAAAGCTGAAGAAGGCTTTGACTGAGGATCCGGATTGCGTATACCAGCTCTTTGCTTCTGACCAGGATAGTACTTATGTTGCTGGCTCTACCAACAAGAATCAAGCTGATACCTACACCAGCAAGAGTGACTATCTCAACACCGGTATTGCCAACAGATTGTACAATTCTATGAACACCAACATTTCCAAGCTGGAAAGCTATGCCGGCACCAGCAAGGAAACTGATGATGAAAGCTATCTGGGCAAGCTGATTACCAATATGAACACCAAGATGACCAGCTTCCAGACCTTGATGAAGTCCTATGAAAGCAAGCTGTACGAAAAGTATGATGCTATGGAGGTTGCTCTTTCCAAGCTTGGTGCTCAGCTTAGCTATATTACTGGCTAATAGCCTGAAAAAGAGGGAAATATATGATTAATAATGCAGCAGAAGCCTATAAAAGACAGCAGGTTATGACCGCTACGCCAGAGGCTTTAACCCTGATGCTATATAATGGTGCTCTTCGGTTTATGAAGGAAGGGCTGGAGGCTATGGAGGCCAAGGAGTGGGAGCATTGCAACAACTCTCTCCAAAAGGCTCAGAAGATTATTCTGGAGTTTCAGGCTACCTTGAAGATGGAATATGATATTTCCAAACAGCTGATGCCTCTCTATGATTATGTTTATAATGGTCTAGTAGAGGCTAATATGAAAAGCAAGCCTGAGAAGGTTACGGAGTGCATGGATATTATCCGTGAGCTGCGGGATGCCTGGGCTCAGGCTATGAAAACCGCTCGTCAGGAAAGAGGTGCTTCCTAATGAAGCCTCCTGTTATGCCTAGATGCCAGTTGGAGTTTACGGATCGCCAGCTGTGGGAAAAGTATTGGATGGTTACTCAGGAGCTTTTGAAGTTTATTAAGGCTGAGGAGATTGATACCTTTTTGAATCTGGTGGATCAGCGACAGCAACTGATGGAAATGATGAAGGCTCTGCCAGTGGAAAAGCAGGATTTTCGCCATACCGAGGAATGTGCTCAGCTTAAGGAACAGATTAAGCCTCTGGATATGCAGATTATGTACAAGGCTAGAACCTGGCTGAACAAATCCCGCCGGAACAATACGCAGGTTAGGGCTTATGACGGGATACGGGGAGTTACCAACGGCGGCTATAGTTTTAATCGCCAGCTTTAAATTAAATATTTTGAGAAGGCCACGACGGAAAATGTTGTGGCTTTTTCTTTTGCAGTTAAATAGGGTATATCAGATAGGTTTTTGGTAATTCGATTACATTCAGAACAAGATAGTTGAGAATAAAAATCTTTATCTGCTGAAACAATGAGGTTCAATAACTAATAATTATTTACATATAAGGTATATTTATGTATAC
>ERZ1026776.1086-NODE-1086-length-16127-cov-10.187096_pt1 | contig 16127 bp, 15 predicted proteins | sample MGYA00380125_ERZ1026776 | MGnify/ENA primary metagenome ERZ1026776 (study PRJEB33269, sample SAMEA4719761) | human gut metagenome | biome: human-associated habitat; feature: organic feature; material: feces | place: Cameroon | collected 2013-10 ...
ACGGTTGCTTTTACGGTCTTGGGCTTGTTCTTGCTTCCTTTGGGACGGGGCATAGTGGACACCTCCATTCAGTATTTATAACATAAGTATAGCATTACAAATATTGGATGGCAAGAAATATATATCGGCAAAATATGCGTTAGACGCAATAGCCCTTGTTCTTAATGACATCCACGACCTGAGAGACGAACTTCTGGCAGGTATCATGGTCAGGGGCTTCTACCATCACGCGGACAACAGGTTCCGTACCAGACTCACGAACCAGAATGCGGCCGGTATCTCCCAGAGTCTCTGCAACGGCCTTGACTGCCTCCTGCACCGCCGGGTCATTCTGCGCGGCCTTCTTGTCGGTCACACGGACATTCTCCAGCACCTGCGGGTAGATCTTCAGCGGCTCCGCCAGCTTGCTCATAGGCATCTTCTTCGCCAGCATGACCTCCATCATTTTCAGGCTGGTCAGGATACCATCACCGGTGCTGGCGTACTTGGAGAAGATGATATGACCGCTCTGCTCGCCGCCGATACGGCAGCCGTTCTTCGCCATGTATTCGTAGACATACTTGTCGCCCACGGCAGTCTTAGCGTAGCCGATGCCCTGCTCGTCAAAAGCCTTGTACAGGCCGAAGTTGGACATGACAGTCGTGACCACGGTGTTGTTCATCAGTTCGCCGTGCTCCTTCATGTAGCAGCCGTAGATGTACAGGATATGGTCGCCGGTGATCACATTACCCTTCTCGTCCACGCACAGGCAGCGGTCAGCGTCACCATCGAAAGCAAAGCCGACATCCAGACCGTTCTCCACCACGAACTTCTGCAGACCCTCGATATGGGTAGAGCCAGCGTTGTTGTTGATGTTCAGACCGTTAGGCTTATTGTTGATGACATAGGTATCTGCGCCCAAAGCATCGAATACGGACTTGGCAATATTCCAGCTTGCACCGTTGGCACAGTCCAGACCGACCTTCACGCCCTTGAAGGAATAGATACCAAGACTGATCAGATAGCCCATATAACGATTGCGGCCTGCCACATAGTCCACAGTGCGGCCGATGTGCTCACGGTGTGCGAAGGGCAGTTCAGGCCAGTCCTTATCAAAGACGTGAAGCTTGCCGTCGATGTAGTCCTCCACCAGCAGCAAGGTCTCCTCGGGCATCTTTTCGCCGTAGCAATCGATCAGCTTAATGCCGTTATCATAGTAGGGATTGTGGCTGGCAGAGATCATGATGCCGCAATCAAAGTCATCCACACGGGCGATGTAGGCCACAGAAGGAGTGGTAGTGACGTGCAGCAGGTAGGCGTCCGCGCCGGAAGCGGTCAGGCCAGCCACCAAACTATACTCGAACATATAGGAGCTGCGGCGGGTATCCTTTCCTATGACGATACGAGCAGACTCTGTATTACCATTGCGCTCACGCAGGGCGTTGTAGTACCAGCCCAGAAAACGACCAACCTTATAAGCGTGGTCAGCGGTCAAAGTGACTCCAGCTTCACCACGGAAGCCGTCAGTTCCAAAATACTTTCCCATTATAGTTTTTTCCTCATCCAAAGAGTGAATTGACGATTATATGCTTTAGCCGAGAGGGAATCCCGTTGCCTGCTGCTCACCACGGAGAGGTAGCACACTTGAGCAGCACAGCCATGTGGCGGAACACATGGCTATTTTTCAAATTGTATTTAACTTTATCGGACACACCCTAACACACTGGTAACACCGCACACATTTGCTCTCATCGATCTGTGGATATTCAAATCCCTCTTCATCTTCCACCATACAAATTGCCTCTTTAGGGCATATTGCATAACAGGCCGTACAGCCACAGCAATCTGTTTTACATTTGTACAAAACAGGGCATTGCCTATTTATTTTTGAATCCATCCAATTACCTCTTCAGTATTCTCTTAGCTATTCGTTTTACTTTATAGAAGCATCTTTTCCAAAGTGGAATCCGAACTGGATATTCCCCATATTTTTTCAAATCCTCAGAAAAGCTCAAATCATCCAAGTCAGCAAGGAAATCATGTCCTTTTTGCGGTACAATTGCAGATGTCGTAAACATCGGATTCCCATCAAAAATCGAAGCAAAATCCTTTTTATGTACATCTAAATTGTTACGGACTTTTTCAAAATATTTTTTTCCCTTTTCAGAATTCACTAGGAGCATTGATGTTCCTTTGTCATCGTCCAGTTCCTTATCGATACCCCAAAAATCGGCAAAGGTTACATCACTTTTTCGAGGCACACCTTTAAATCGGCAGTCTCCACAGCAAGGCCTAATGTACAGATTTGATGTCAAATAGCCATGCATATAAAGGTTTTCTTCGCCTTCATATACCTTATAGCTTCCATTTTCAAAATCAAGTCGTGTCCGCCTTGGAGATGTCTTCCATCCGCCTTCTTTATACTTAAACCAGACCTTAGTAACCTTACACCCTTCACGCTGCTCAATCTCGCTCAGCCATGCTTTAAACGCCTTAGGAGAATTCATGCCACGGCAAATAAAGTCCATCGTGAAAAGATTTTCGTACTCTTTCCCAAGGAAGGAATATAAACCCGCCACTTGACAGGGGGACCCACAAAAGGCAACCAAGCGACCTAAAACCAGCTCGGCCTTTATTGTTTTATAAACGGTGCCCATAGAACTACTCATGTATTTCGATTGGCGTAGTTTTTCAATTCCCTCATAGCTATCGATCAGGTCATGCTCTACTAAGTTTTCGTCATTGTACTTTGCGCCAGTAACAAGACCACCGTCCGTTATTATAGCTTTAGCAAATTCAGTAAAAGCTCCTCCAGACGTACTACAATACCGGATATCTTGATTTTTTGACCACACTGCATATGTTTCAGGCACTGCAAATCTTTCCATCAAACATTCCACTCCACATTTTCTTTTAACACCCGTGCAGGGACACCACCAACCAGTGCTCTTGACGGGACATCTTTCGTCACCAATGCACCTGCAGCAATGACCGCACCATCTCCAACTGTTACGCCATTCAAAATAGTAACTCTTGTTCCAATCCAAACATGATTACCGATGTGGATAGGATTTGTGTTTCTACTACCGTTAAGTTCATGCGCATCCGAATCCATTATCGTAAAATCGTGGGAGATAGCACAATTCTCTCCAATTGTGATTTCTTTATGGCATCTGATTTTGCAATCGCTATTTATAAAAGAATTCTTACCAAGGACAAGGTGGGCATTTTTGAAAAGGATAATATCGGCCCCATACATAAATTCGAAACCTGCGCAGTCCAAGATTGAGTTTTCATCCATGCGTAAAACAGATGAGCGGTCATTTCTCCCCATCCGATTTGCATTCAATACCAAGTTTCCTTTAAGGTTAAGTACAGCTGTTCTATTGACTTTCAGATAATCTTTATCAAGATAGATTTTCCCAGAGCCGGTGATTTGCGCTCTATATATCGCCTTGGTTATATATCTCTTAGCAATTTGAAATAGACTTTTCATATTCTCACTTCAAACTTTCCCCGCCATCAATTACTAGCACCTGACCACACATTTGTCTTCCGGCGTCACTTAATAGTAGGTGTGCGGCTTTCGCAATTTCAAGCGGTATTGTTGCTCTTTTAGATGGGATATAGTCCTTTCTAATATTCCCATCGCAATCCATTTTCATCATACCCGTTGCAGTTGCTCCCGGCGCAATACCATTAACAACTATATTTTTAGAAGCCATAATTTTGCCGATACCTTTTGTCATACTGATAACAGCTGCTTTTGTTAAGCCATACGGAACAACATTACCTTTCAAACCCTCTGTCGAGCAAATATTCAAAATGTTACCAGAAATTTTGTTATTCTCATAGTACTCGCAGAAGAACTGATTAACGAAATAAACCGATTCAAAATTTACTCTAGAAACCTTTTCGAAATCTGCTCGATCAATTTCATAAAAGGACTGCTTAAAATCAGCCTCTGGACAAATTCCTTGTGAATTAACCACCATATCAAATCTGCCATACTTATTTATAAGCATTTGCAACGCAACTTTTAATTCATCAATTTTCGAAACATCCAGGACTTCAGCATCCATGTTATCAATTTCATGTAGCTTTCTACCACACACAACTACTTTTGCTCCATTTGCGGCAAGTTCTTGCGCTATTGCATAGCCAATACCCGTTCCACCACCAATGACCAACGCCGTCTTACCGTTGAATTCCGACCCGCATTCCACAAAATTTGCAATCAATTCGATGGGCCGTTGCTGTGCAATTTTCTTTATTACCTTTTCAGCAATCTTTTTGATCATACCAGTTTTCTCCTTAGTAATTGTCTACGCAAAAGAACTCATATACTTGTCGACTTATTGTAATTTCCTTATTTGGTGATAATTCAAGTATGTTTTTTCCCTTAGCAGGGATGCAAATGATATGGCCTCGAGAAAGAGTAGCGCCACCTGCATATTTCGCTTTTGATTTATCCTTCAAGTCAAAAACAGCTTCTACGCTATCGCTTTCTGTATCATACCTGAAGCATTTGCTTCCATCTCCGGGGACGCTGTACAGGCAACCATCTGCACCGTATTTCGTCCCATACGCGCCCGGTTCTATGTCTGTATGAATCATCTGAACCGTATCATTCGTCACATCAATTCTCATGATGCCTTTGCGGTATGCACTAAAGCCGTAAATGTTACCGTCCAGTCCAATCTTAGCGTCAAAGCACATTGTTGAAGTTTTATCTCCGATAAAGCACCACTTATCTGTCTTTGGGTCAAGCTTAATCACGCGCTCGTTATTCTCTGGAAAGAAATAGATATAGCCATTCGGATGAATAATACTTCCGCAATATCTAAAAGTAACATGGTATTTTTCATCGACAATCGTAATTTTAGTTGAAGCACCTGTATCCAGATTGGTTTTAAGAATATGGCTTGTGTTACGCGGTGGCTGATATACGATGCCGTCTTTTGTGCAAACGCCAGAATAATGATGTTCCTTTTTGTACTCACATGTTAAAGGAATTTCCTTTGTCCCTTTTTCGTCAATTCTGAGAAATGAATTTGCAGTGCGTGGGAAACAATAAATCGCATTTTTCCACACACAACCTCCTGTCCATTTAAACAACCCCGTCTTGATGCCTGTAATATAGTCAATTCTATTATGTTTTATATCATAATATAGCACCCGCATTTCATCATTTGGTATAGCATAGACTTTGTTATGATAGACCTGCGCACCAACCCATTTATGCGCAACATTAGATGAAGCGATAGGTCGCGTAGTCAACTCGTATATAATGGACTTATCAATACAGGCACGAAACTGTTTGAACTCGCTATTATCCTCGGTTGTCCAATGACTATTCTGTAATATAGATTGCTTCGATAGGAATTCAATAATCAAGCTCCTATATATTTTTTTGATTTTTTGCTTAATCATTTCCGCATCAACTTTCTTGAGAATTTATCAAGCATGTTTTTCGCGTAATCGAACTCTGGCAAGCCCTTCCATGCAAGAACAAAAACAGTATTAGGAATCAACACACATATAATCCCATTTACGATCAGTCTCAGCCATACCGATTCCATTGTCAACAAGGAGCAAACCGCAACCGTTATTGCGCACGCAATGCTTGCAGTCAGTATGTATCGAATCTGTCGATTCCAGTATTGCTTTAATCCCTTATCTACTGATTCAAAATATGTTTTGAAAAGAACTTTTGCATAACCAGTATCGTATATAAAAACGACTGAGACAATCGTAGAAATAAGAATTCCCGGAAGTCCAATTGCTTTAACAAGTATAATGTTGACAACTAAATTAACGATTGCAGCGATAAATGGAATGAATTTTGTTTCCCACCAGATACCGCATGCCTCCTGGTAGACATAAAGCATATCACACCACTTGTGCACAAAAAAGTATAGTGCAAAGAGGACTACCATTTCCATGCCAAACATATTTCCCGTTCCAACCCATATCTGCATAAAGGGCTGATAAAGGCACAATAGACATGTTGTGCACCACGAGACAATCCAAATGTAGATAAAGTTAAATTTTTTGAAATCCGAATAGTTTTTTGAAACTGTTTCAGATGCCACTGAATTGCCAACACCTGCAATAATCGATTGCATGATTACTGTTAAAAATCCAAACAATGCGGTTATAATATAATAGTAGTTCTGATAAAGCGCCAACGAAGTCAACCCCAAGAATGCCGAAATGACAATCGTATCGACTGAGGTCAACACGATGCCACCAATTTTCTGAAAAACCATGCCTCCAACTTTCTTTTCTATGGAGTGTAGTTCTTCTTTTTCGATTTCACCCTTACACTTGTATTGGGGATAGTACTTGTCCGTCAAGACTCCAACGCAAATATTATTCAAGCAAGTTATCGCCGGAATAACCGCAGCGTAAGCGTAGTAATTATGCAGCAGTACCAACGCTAGAATTTGTGCAATACTAGAAAACAGTTGCAGTCCCATTCCAATCTTGCTTATCATATCTGTGCGCTGAGACGCAGTAAAAAGCGACTGTTTATATGCAAAGAGAAAATATCCCAGCACATTATTCAAAAGATAAATTAAAAACAGGACCTGTAAATTGATATCGCTGGGTAAATCGCCTGCAATCAGATACTGGAGAAACGGCATCATTACTAAACCGAAAATTAGTATCACGCAGCCAATAACTCTATATGTCTTTCTGTAAAAATTCAGAAGCGCACATACTTTATCATCATCACCCTCTGCAATAGGCTTATACATGCTGAAAACCAGTGCGCTGCCTATTCCAAGTTCTGCAAAGCTCAAGACCTGAAGGATTGATGTAAAAAGGGATCCCAAACCTACATACTGCATCCCCATTGTATAGATCATGACAGTTCTGGTGACAAAGGGCAGGCCCAACGATATTACCTTGCTTAGGATTCCCCAAACTATGTTACGGGATGCGTTTTCTGTTCTGCTCATTTTGCCTCTTTCTTCTTTAGCAGTCCAATGCTTTTTTTAAAAATCCTGTCGCTTTCTGACGCTCCAATTCAAGCTGCTTATATCCATCCTCGTAGTTGTGCTCCCAAATATCGTTTTCTAATCCAGAGTTTGCATATTTACGCTCCAAGTGGAACTTCTTCAGTAGCGTTTCAAGGCGTGAGTTCATGTTGCCCTCTTTCCAGTTTCTGTCATATACAACAAACGGTTTGTTGAAAAGCAAGGAAAAAATGCATGCGTGAAAGGAGTCAGTAAGAACCATATCCGCATGATCAAAAAGCCACAAAAACTCACACGGATCCGATGCACGAGTAACATCGTCTTCCGGATCTAATAATTCGTACACCTTCCGGCCATCTTTGACTTCCTCCAGCTTGCTCTTTGCCGCATTGCATTTTGGAGACAAAAAATATGTAAGAATATATCCCTCTTTAGCTTTTTTGGGTTTTCTCTCAAACGTCTTCCACTCTTTGGAAGTAAGCATCATTGTAGGATCAATCATAACCGTTGCATCTCTTCCTATTAGTTCCTTGATGATTTTTGCACCAGCCTCTTCACGAACAGACAAAGACGGAAATTCTGCCAAATACTTTTTGAATAAAGGTTTCATCTTCTCTGGAAGGTCATCCACACCAAAACTTGGCGCAAAGCATACTCGTTTTGCTGGATCAGTAAATGTCAGCAGGTACATATTTTTCTTAAAGTTATTATTTTCGTACCAAGCTGCATTCCACGTCTGGTCGGATCCAACAACATAAAAATCTTTCTGGCTTACTTCTTCAATAGACTGTATCCGCTCAGTCTTAATGTATCTTTTATTAAACTTATTAAAGCTAAAAATTTTGGGCGGCATTCCTTTCCAATATGCGTTATTCTTAGACAATCGATAACCAGACAGTACCTGTAGGATGTATTTTATCGTACCCTTCAGTCCAAAATCATCCAGTTCAAACGAATATGTAACTGTGTCAAACCCCATCTTTTCCAAAACAGTTTGAACTGCAAGGTTTTGCAAACGGTTTCCATAGTTTGGCTTTGAATCATACAGCGTTACAATTCCTACGCTTTTTCTCATTTTTCCACCCCCAATACTTGACAAATATGTGTGGGAATAACCCATACAGAATATGCTTAAATGTTTTACGGTTTTTCTGGTGATCATACTGAATCAATTGGGGAAGCTTGCTTCGATAGACATTGACTAGTCTGTTAATGTACTTACTCTCAAATCCAGCATCACCCGCATATCGCCCAAGCATAGAAACAGCGGTTTCGGCACATGCAGCATTTGCACTTCTTTGAGCCAGCTTGTGTGTACAACTTTCACAAATTTTTAACCATGCGTCGATTTCAGTTAACTTGCGAATATTAAATTCGCCAAAGTATGCTGATTCATTTTGAATCACATAGTTGTACAGTGGCTTATCATAGTATGCAATTCGACTGACCCTATTAATTACATTTATCAGAAAAAGAGCATCCTCTCCGATGGCTATCTCATCTGGAAACTTTAATCCAGATATGAGTTCCGCTTTGTATATAGCGCCCCAAATGGCTCGTCTTTCCTTAACGCCATCATACTCATATTTATAGCTTGGTATTATAGAGACCTTGCCGCTATTTTCACCAGTTATAGACTGTTTTGCATTTAAAAATACTTTCTTATGTTCACAAAATACCACATCAACTTTATTTTCATCCATAATGTGAGTCATCTCAGAACAAAAAGTCGATTCAATATAATCATCAGCATCCACAAACACAATGTACTGTCCTTCACAGTGACCTAATGCCATATTTCTTGCTGCGCTTACTCCTGCATTTTCTTGATGAAAGAACTTTACTCTTTTATCCAATTTGCTCCAATTTGAACAAATTTCATAGCTTTGATCGGTGGATCCATCATCTACTAAAATCAATTCAATGTTCTGATATGTTTGTCCAATAATGCTATTTATGCACCTGTCTATATACTTTTCCGCGTTATACACTGGCACAACTAGTGAAACCATCATATATAAACCCACCTTTCTTTTTTTCCACTATTTCATATGACTAGGCAACTTGCCAAACGTTATGTAGTAGACCAGTTTAAGCTTTGTTTTTAATAATACTCGTTTGTCAAATATATATTGTTTTAGGAGAATAAGCATTTGCTTTCTTGTAGGCTTTTCCATACATCTTAGCATCTGACAAACATACGCATGAAAACTTTCCGAATACAATTTCCCTGCGTCTTGGTTTGCATAGAATTCCATTCGTTCCTTACAAGTAATCAGTAAGTCCTCATCGTTCTTACTGCTATATGTATGCATAATGCCACTTTCATTTTGGTAATATCCATACAGCTTCAAATCACTAACCGCCACCTTGCTTGCGGAATACAACATTTTATATACTGTTGCTTCATCCTCATGAAGTCTTCCTGTTGGAAACAAATTTTGAATAACAATCTCTCTTGGAAAGAGTTTTCCACAAGCAATAACAAGCTGCACGTTGTTAAGCATCTGAAAGCATGCCTCTGTACCTGAGAGAACTGTAACATTTTCATTTTGAGTATCAGGAAAGTCAATTTTGGATAAAAACTTTTCAAAGTTACAGCATGATATATCTGCCTTTTCTTGTTTTAGCATATTATAAAGATATTCGATATAAGTGTTTGCCACACAATCATCTGAATCCACAAAAGTTATATACTCACCTTTTGCATTCATTGAGCCATAATTTCGTGCATCTGATAACCCACCATTGGGCTTATGAAATACAGTAATGCGCGCATCTTTTTTCGACCATGAATCACAAATCGCAGGGCATTCATCTGGCGATCCGTCGTCCACAAGAACGATTTCAATATTACTATACGTTTGCTTAATCAATGAGGCTATACATCTATCTAAAAACTCTTCTACTTTATATATTGGCACCACTATTGAAATTAGCGCTTCGCTCATGTGTATGTTCCTCCATTGCATTAACTCAAATTAGTTTTCTTCTTTGATAACGAACTACAAGTCCAGGAGCAAAACTGAAAATCAAGAGCTTAATTTTTTGTTTTACTGAGAAATACTTTTGGTACTTCCTTATCTTTTTTTTCTCTTTTTTAATCTCATTTTTTAGTTTCTCGGCACCATGTGGGATAAAACAAACTTGATAATTTGCAGAATACAAGAACATTGCATAGCTACTTGCAACTGCAATACTAACAGCTGGATACTTTTTTACCAAGTTCATTATTTGGCTATAAACAAATATCTTGTCTTTTATTTTCTTTTCATCTTCTCTATTAGACGCACTCGTTCCAATCTGACGATAAAAATACTTTTTTCCGGTATTGTAAACCACCTTATTGCATTCCAGCAGGTAGTGCGTATTGAATAAAAGATCCTCGCAGACTGCAACATTTTCATTTAAACGAACTTTGCTTTTTTCTATTCGCTCTCTTTTATAAAGTTTATTACAGAGAAAACCTTCATATTCCCCAAATAATTGTTTCAACTGCTCAGATCCTTTGTAAACAATTGTCTTGCCATTTCCGAAAAGAGCTTGTTCAAAGACTTTGCTTTTTGACACACCAACAGCAGCCATATCTGCGTTCGTAATTTCAATGTCATTTACCATTTGTTCTATAAAGTTTGGCGCAACAATATCGTCAGCATCAACAAAGCTCACATACTCACCAATACAATTGTCAAGACCAAAATTCCGGCTATACGAAACGCCATGATTTGTATTGGAGAATATTTTTAATCTATTATCATTATTTGCAATTGATTGAGCTATTTCACAGGTTTTATCCCGTGATCCATCGTCTATTAAAAGGATTTCGATTTCTTGGTATGTTTGTTGACATATCGATTCAAGGCACTTTAATATATATTTCTCTGCATTATAGGCTGGTATTATAATACTTACTGTTTTCATTTTGTCCCCACTATATTTTCATGACCTCAAAAAATTACACTGCTAAAGAAAAATGCCATATATCGAGCTACTGTATACCCACACAAAAGCGCCACAAATGTTTTTATTACCAGTTGAACACCCGCTTTTTCTTTCCAGTAGTCACCGTTGTACAGCAAATAGCCCAGCATTGGTGATAGAGGTCCAAACAAATATGACGGTCGCAAGACAAGATCATAGTTGCCGAAATTTCCAATTATATAAGCACTATATAGTGCAATGAAACTATACAGTTTAACATTACGTCCTTCATTTTGAGACACAAGGTATTTTGAATACTGACGTAACATCAGAAATGCAAAGAGAACAATCAAGGTAACATCTGTAGTTAAAAAGTATTGTGCCGATCGAAACTGTCCATCCGAAGAGTATACAAGGTAGCTTTTTGCCATTTCAGACAAGTACGGAACACTCATCCCTGATAGTGCTTTTGCAACTGTCCCCAATGCAAATGACCCTACATAAACAAGTCCGATGCTTTTATAATTGAGTTTTAATTGTGATAGCAGCACAAACGGAACAGCAATCAAAACGGATGTGTGAATGGTAGCCGCAATAGCTCCTAAAAGCAAAAAAAGCAAAAAGCTTTTCCTTTTATACAAGTATTGATATACTGCCAAGCCCATTATGCACATTGCTACACCATTGCGAATCCCGCACATCACAAAATAATACGGGAGAAAAGCAAACCCTATTAGCACTGACAACGCATAGTAGCGTCCGTCTATTGACTCCCGTTTTGTCCAATCGCGAAGAATGTAAAAGCAAATCACATAACTAGTCAATGTAACAACAAACGGAAGTGTATGATTGCTTATGTTCAATTTTGCTATAAAGTAGCATACAGCATTAAACATATACATTCCGCCATACCCAAAGGAATTGTGAAGTACATAGCTATCAAAAGTAATGTTAATATTTCTAACTATTTCAATTCGCTGGAAATGTCTTACAACATCCAATCCCGTTCCTGTCGGCTCAAATAGATACGCGATTATGGCTAATGCAAAGGCCATTAATCCCCACAAAATTTTGTCTTGTCGTTCATTTGCGCCGCATCGGTTCAGTAATAAAACACATACGATAAAAAAGACGATATAGCTAATTGCTACGATTAACATTCATTGACCCCACTTTTCATATTTACCTTGATACTGCAAGGTCATCCCTTTTGCAGAGAGCTCACATTTCTGAAACTCCGCAATTTTTTCTCTACTCAATTTACTTTTTCGCAATAAAACCATTTTCTTTTTGAAACTCGCTGCATTAAAGGTTTCACCCAGATAGACATCTTGTCCCATACTGACGACTTCCATGTGCGATGGAATATCTGACAAGAACAATCCCAATCCACAGGATAAAGCCTCCAACACAGAAATCGAAAACCCTTCCGATTTAGATGCAGATGTATACACGTCACTGATATTCATATAGGCAATCGGATCTGACTGAAATCCCAGCATCCTCACATGACTATCCGCCTTTTCTTTGCCCTCAATTTCCTTATCACCTTTACCAAGCACAATCAGATACTCGTTTTCATTATGATATTTGGCAAAATTCTCAATTAACCAGACAATATTCTTTCTGGTATTCAATACACCTGCATAAAGAAAGACTCTTGCTTCATTTGGAATGTCAAGTCCTTCACGCGTTACAACAGACTGAGCCTTAACGGGCTCTATACCATTTCGGATAAATGTTGTATTGTTCAACTTTTTTCTCATTACTTTATAAACAGACTCCGAGCAACACACGCATTCATTCAGCTTTTTTAGAGCATTCAGGTGCAACGCAATAAAAATCCTGCTCTTGACCCAGCCATAGCTATCAAGATAATCTTCATACATATTGTTGTGGATCGTAGTGATTTTCTTTATAGGAGTGTTTAGCCTCGAGGAAACAATATCCGGGATCAGTCCGTGCGTATGCAGAACGTCATAGTGCCCCTTCTTCACGGTGTCGTCAAACTCTTTGCATTGCCCCAGCAAACATTTCATTCGGCTGAGCGTAGCGCATTCATACACGGAAACGCCATTACTTTTCAGGTGCTCAATGACCTCCGGATTGTTCCCTGAAAACAGAGTGATTAACGACACATCATATTTTTCCCTGTCGAGATTATTGATGATGTTCAGTACCACACTACTAGGACCATTTTTTACGATATAATTTATGACGTATGCAATTCTGATCACCGCTCAATGCTCCTTTTCTTACTTCCTCAGCACTTTCTCAAACATAAACTTCCGCAGCCAGTTCGGAGCTAACGCCGACCCACTACGGATCACACAGCTCTTTATGTACTGCCCGTTTCCAATAAAGCCCTGTTCCTTCATAAACTTGAACAGTCTTGTCTGCGTCTTGGCATATTTCCATCCGGCGCGTCTCAGGTACATATCTGAGCCAGCTCTCATATGGAGCAGCGGTTCCTGAATGTTATAGCCTTGATATCCTGCCATCAGCATTCGAAGCCAAAGGTAATAATCTTCCAGCAGGTAGAAGTCCTGGTAAGAACCAACCGCCTCGACTGCTGATTTTTTATACATCACACAAGGATGATTAAACGGATTCCGCTTCTTTGCAAACTCTACGATTTCCGCATTCGTCTCCGGTGGCACGCGCTTCGCATCGACAATGTTCGGATCACTGGAAAACTCCTCCACGATACCGGAGCAGATACTCACCTCCGAATGTGTGTTAAACACAGCGATCTGTTTTTCACATCGATCTGGATAAGCAATGTCATCGCTGTCCATCCGAGCGACCAGTTCATTTTTGCAGTGCTTGATGCCCTTGTTCAACGCATTGCCAAGCCCGCCGTTCTTTGCGAGTTGGACAACATTCAATGTTTCTCCCATCTCCTGCTGTTTTGCAGCGATTACGCTATCCAGTGGCTCGTTCAATGGTCCATCACATACCAGCACGAAATCATCTGTGGGAACAGTCTGCCTTTGAATGCTATCCATTGCCTGTTTGAGATATTCAGGATTTTCCTTGTTATAAACGGACATTAAGACACTGTATTTCTGCATCATTCTCCCGACTCCTGCCCCATCGCCGTCGTCGCACCTTCTGCCACGCCTTCAGTGCTCTCCGGCATAAACAAAATTTTGACGGTCGCCAGCATAATTTTCAAATCCTCGATCAGACTAGGATGTGCAATGTACATCAGATCCATCTGCAGCTTATCGTAGGGGGTGGTGTTGTATTTGCCGTACACCTGCGCATAACCGGTCAGACCAGCCTTTGCCTGCAGACGCAGTGCAAACTCTGGCATCTCCTCGCAGTACTGGGCGGCAATCTCCGGGCGCTCCGGGCGGGGACCAACAACGGACAAATCACCCTTCAGGATGTTCAACAGCTGCGGCAGCTCGTCCAAGCGGCAGGCACGGATAATGTGGCCAACCTTTGTAATACGATCATCCTTGTCGCCGGTCGAAAGACGTGCCACGCCGTCCTTTTCGGCGTCCACACGCATGGAGCGGAACTTCAGAATTTCGAACTGCTTGCCGTCCTTGGTCAGGCGCACCTGCTTATAGAAGGCGGGACCACCATCAGATTTGACTGCAATGGCCGTAATCAAAAGCACCGGGCTCAGAATCACCAGCGCCACCAGCGAGATCACAATGTCCATCGCGCGCTTGATGAACAAGAATTCCGGGCTGGCCATGTAACGACCAACACGTAGCATCGGCAGATGGAACATATGCATCGGCCATGCGCCGCTCATAATAACGTCGCCCACGCGGGGAATGACGAACATATTGATGCCCTTCCCTACGCAGTGCTTCAGAATAATATTGCGCTCATGGCTGTGAACGCCGCTGACAAAAACAGTCTCCATACCGTCCAGAACGCTCAAGTCTGCCAGACACTCCGACACACTCAGGGTGACCTGCACATCGTATTTCTGGCTTAGGCCGTACTCGTTGATGAGCTTTTCCATACCGTGTCGCACATCGTAGACAACTGCGGTCTTCTGCGGCGGGAAGGTAGTATAATACCATTTATGTGCACAGGATGCCCAGATCGCAGCCATCACCAACTGCCCCACAATTGCCGCAATGCCCGGCAACAGATTGCAGAGTTTTGCCGACATCAGGCAGATCACGATGTACAAAATGCCATCGGTTGCCATAGCGCCAAGAATCTGGCCGTACACCAGCTCCGAGACCCGCTGCATCGACATCCAGAACGCATCGTAGACTTTGCCAAGCGCAATATACAGAACAAAAAACAAACCAAGAACCGCCAGATTTCCCTTCCAACCAAACTTTGCGTAGGTCTGGTTCGAGTAGTACAGGAACCAGCAGGCCGCAAACGGCAGCTCGATCATCAGAACGTCCAGAATCTTTACGATCCGCAACATCACATCATGCTGAAACTTTGACATAATCCTCTCCAATAACTCCTTTAGCTTTTCTTTTTACGCCTTACGCAACTTCTCCGACCCACAGTACAGCAACTGTTTGGGGTCGCGCTATTAACTACACAAACCGATATCTTCCCCCGTTTTGTGGTTAGCCGAAACGTTCAGGGCTCTGTTTTCCCTCTTGGACCCCTGCGCCAACTCCAACCGATGTGGCTTCGAATCCGCTTTCTCCCACCGCATCCCGATCTCATCCAGCTTTGCAATACGCTCCTCTGTCAGAACAGCACCGCTTTTTTCAGGATTCTGGCGGGTATACCGCTGCCGCTTGACCCATTTTCCGAGGGCATATCCGTCCGGCGAAACATAATCAACAGGCACTTTCAGGTCGCCATGGGTTTCAAAATAGTGCTTCGCTTCCTGATATCCTTCGTTCCACTGGCGGTCATTGCGGTTACCCCAGTACATTCCGATCCGTTCCAGCCGCATGATCTGGTCATCTGAAAGCTTTCCTTTTTGGTACGCCCACTGCTGATTCGCCACCCAGCAGCCCAGCTTCTCCCCTGCGGCTGTCACATAGGAGCGCGGGATGATCAGGTTGCCGTTTTGCTCGTAATAGGCCACTGCCAAGGCAAAGGCTTTCTCCCACTTGACATCAAAAACGCTCCACACCATGCCGATCTCATCAAGCTGTGCGATGCGTTCTTCCTTCAAGCGGCCATTCAGCTTTTGCTGCCGGGTCTTTATGATCCACTGTCCCAGTGGGTAGCCGTCCGGGTCGGTGTATTTGCCGGGCACCATCAGGTTTCCGTGGGCATCATGATACCGTT
>ERZ1026776.1093-NODE-1093-length-16061-cov-3.655692_pt1 | contig 16061 bp, 13 predicted proteins | sample MGYA00380125_ERZ1026776 | MGnify/ENA primary metagenome ERZ1026776 (study PRJEB33269, sample SAMEA4719761) | human gut metagenome | biome: human-associated habitat; feature: organic feature; material: feces | place: Cameroon | collected 2013-10 ...
TGGGTACGATGATCACCCTGCTGCTCCTGCCTGTGCTGTACACTGTACTGTATCACATTAAAAAAGCGTAATCATGAAAAGATATTTTGGATTGTCAATGTTGCTTTGTGTTGTTTCCCAGGTGGTTGCCCTCGCGCAGCCATCCGGGGCAGCATTGACCTTGAACGTGGAAAAATGCCGTCAGATGGCATTGGAAAGCAGCGAAGACGTGAAGAAGGGGAACAATGCATTGACCCAATCCGCTCTGGACAGGAAAATTGCGGTTTCGGCGTTTCTTCCTGCGATAGATGCGAGCGGGTCTGTCTTGTACATGACGCCGAACATGGAAATGAGCGGCATGGAAATGATAATGAAGGGCACATATATGGCCGGGGTGATGCTTACACAGCCTATATATGCCGGAGGCAAGATATTGACTGGCAAGAAGATGGCTGAGATGGGGGCTGGTGCTGCGGCTGAACAGCTCCGTATGGCCAAGGCGTCCGTCATCTATGATGCTGACAACGCTTATTGGACTTATGTGGCTGTCCTGCAGAAGCAGGAGATGATGGATGTGCTTGCTGCCCAGCTGGATACATTGTTTTCCCAGATCGGTGTCGCGTCTTCGGCCGGCATGGCCACGGATGCTGACCTGCTGACTGTCAAGGCCAAGCGTTCCGAGGTGGAATATCAGGTCAGGAAGGTGGCCAACGGAGTGGCGTTGTGCAAGATGGCATTGTGCCGTGTGGTAGGTGTGCCTTTCGATACGGAGATTGCTGTCGAGGATGTCGCTGTACCTGAGGAGTTTACACGTATGGGAACGGACAACGTGTCCGTGTCTGACAGGCCTGAGATGAGGCTGCTGGAAACGAGTCTGGAAATTTCCCGTATGCAGGTGCGCATGACAAGGGGAGACTATCTTCCGACATTGGCTCTTGTCGGCGGTTATTGTCCTTATGGCAATATCAAGATGAAGACTATGGTGGATGCCGGCGGCGGAAATTATGTGCCTTATACCCAGAAGATAGGTCAGGATATGGGCGTGGCGATGCTGTCTCTCAGCATTCCTATCTTCAAATGGGGACAGGGCTACAACAAGGTCCGCAAGGCAAAGATCGATGTGGACAATGCAGCCCTGGACATGCAGAAGAATGGCCGTCTGATGGAACTCCAGGCCAACCAGGCCGCGTTCAATCTTTCCGACAGCTACAATCTTATCGAGGCGGCCAGAGACGGAAAGGCCCAGGCTGATGAAAATCTGAGAGTTACGGAGAACCGTTACCATGCCTCCATGTGTCCGCTTTCGGACTATCTGGACGCGCAGTTCCAGTGGCAGCAGGCCAGGAGCAATCTCATCGAAGCGTTCACGCAATCCCGTATTGCAGAGACCGATTATCTGATGTCTGTCGGAGCGCTGGTGAAATAATTTTGCGGGCGTCCGGAGGGCCCGGAGAAGGTAGTCCGTTGACTATCAGCCGCTGCCGCCGCGCATGTTGAAATCTCTGTGGATTGTTGATAACTTTTCCGCAGAAATTCCTTTGATAAGGAGTGACGATTTTATAATTTTGCAAACCGTCTCCGGGAGTCCGGGGATGGTTTGCAATTTTTAATGTTTATAAATTATGGATGTCTATAAGACTAACGGCTCATATGAAGAGTACGATAGGGAAAAGCTGATGAGAGGTATTCACGAGGCCTACAAGTCTGCAGGTGAAGTGTGCCCGGAGGCTGTGGTGGTGTCAATTGTCGATAATCTGTACATATATGACAAGATTGCCAGCAAGGAGATTCGCCGACAGGTCGAGGAGTCATTGATGTCCATAAACAAGAAGGTCGCCGTCGCCTACATTGAAAAATTCGATGCCGGCGTGGACCTCCGCAAGAAGCGAGATTTCATCCGCGACTACATCAAGGCTTCGAATGCCGCGACCGGTTCGAAGTTCGATGCCAATGCCAATGTCACCCGCAAGAATATCGTGACCCTCGGGCAGGAACTCTACAAGGAGAACAACATCAAGCAGAACCGCTATATAATGAAGGACAAGATCAAGGCGATGTACAGCAAGCGTCTTGCTGAGCAGTATATCGAAGACCTTGAAAGCCACGTCCTATACAAGCATGACGAGAGCGGCACACCGGGATATCCGTACTGTGTCGCCATTACCATGTATCCTTTCCTTGAAAGCGGACTGAAGGAACTCGGCGGCGTGTCCGTGGCACCTACCGACCTCAAGTCATTCTGCGGTGAGTTCATAAATCTTGTCTATTCGATTTCGTCCCAGTTCATGGGTGCTGTGGCTACTCCTGAATTCCTGATGTACTTCGACTATTTCATCAGAAAGGACTACGGGGACGATTATCTCGAGCGTCTCGGCGAGGTGGTGGAGAACAATGTAAAGCAGCGCACCCTTGTCAAAGTCATTGACAATTACTTCCAGCAGGTTGTCCACTCCATGAACATGCCGGCCGGAAACCGCGGATACCAGACTGTGTTCTGGAACATCGGCTACTTCGACAAGCCGTATTTTCAGGGCGTGTTCGGAGATTTCCGTTTCCCTGACGGCACGGCTCCGAAATGGGAGACATTGTCCTGGCTCCAGAAGCATTTCATGAACTGGTTCAATGAGGAGAGGAACGACTATATACTTACTTTCCCTGTCGAGACCATGGCCCTTCTCACTGACGGAGGAGACGATTATGCGGACAAGGAATATGCTGACTTCACGGCTGAAATGTGGTCTAAGGGACACAGTTTCTTCTGCTACATTTCGAACAGTCCTGACAGCCTCTCAAGCTGCTGCCGTCTGCGCAACTCATTGAAAGACTTGGACAATACGGACGAGGAGCACAATCATACCACCCATCAGTATTCTATGGGAACCGCCTCCGTGGCAACCGGTTCGAAGTCAGTCATGACCATAAACCTGAACAGGCTTATCCAGATTGCCGCAAGGAAGTTCTTCAAGCAGACTCAGGGCATTGACATTCCTGAGGGACAGCCGCTTCCTGCCGACCTGAAATACGACAGGGGCGAGTTGTACAAGGCCATCGACGCGGAAATCAGCGAGATGACCGGCCGTGTCCACAAGTACCAGACTGCTTTCAATGAGATCATTCTCGATTTCCTCAAGGCAGACATGCTCGATGTCTATAAGGCCGGTTTCATCGACATGCGCAAGCAGTACCTGACTGTCGGTGTCAATGGTCTTACCGATGCGGCCGAGTTCCTCGGTCTGGAGATTTCCCCGAATGAGGGATACCGTGAGTTCGTCAATACCATTCTCGAGACCATAAACATTTCCAACAGGAAGGACAAGACCCGAGAGACCATGTTCAATACCGAGTTCGTACCGGGCGAGAACTTGTCGGGCAAGAATTACAAGTGGGACAAGAAGGACGGCTTCTTCGTTTCCCCTAAGCACAATATGTACAGTTCGTACTTCTATAATCCTGAGGATGAGACACTTTCTATGATTGACAAGTTCAAGCTCCATGGCGAGGATTATGTGAAGTATCTCGACGGCGGCTCGGCTCTCCACATGAACATTGCGGAGCATCTGAGCAAGGACCAGTACAGGCAACTGCTCAATGTCGCTGCCCATTACGGTACGAATTATTTCACATTCAACTGCCGCAACACCGTCTGCAACGACTGCGGATATATCAGCAAGGATACATTGACAGTGTGCCCTAAGTGCGGAAGCAAGAATTTGGATTACCTCACCCGCGTCATCGGTTATCTGAAGAGGGTCTCTTCTTTCAGCGAGATGCGCCAGGAGGAGGCGGAGCACAGATATTACGCTGAGGATTGTCAATGATAAAGTACGTGCCGGAGATGACCAGTGTCGTGATGGAAGAAATTCCGGACAAGGTGACACTGGCTGTGGATATCTCGAATTGTACCGGACTGTGTGAGGGCTGCCATTCTCCGTTTCTCCGCACCGATATCGGACTGGAGCTGACGCCGGAAAGGGTAGAGTCAATGCTGGCAGACAATTTCGGTGTGAATTGTTTCCTTTTCCTCGGCGAAGGCAATGATCATCAGGCTCTTATGTCTTTGGCTTCTTATATCCGATCATCGCATCCGTCACTGGCCTTGGCCATTTATTCGGGAAGGGAAAAAGTCGAAGATGAGGTGTTTCAGGCTTTTGACTATGTCAAGGTAGGGCCTTATCGCCCTTCTTGCGGACCTCTGAACAATCCATCCACGAATCAGCGTCTGTATCACGTGCGTCGTATGTCTGATGGATTCAGTGCTGGGAGGTTATCTTCCACTTTGTCTTCTGGGGATTCTGATTATTTCTTGGAGGATATCACCTCAAGGTTTTGGCACAAAGGCATTGACCCTCTCCTTACTTCAAAATAGACTTGATGGCTTTTGCCAGTCTTCCGTCAGGGTCGGAGAAGTGGTTTCCGGGGTTTATCTCGAAGTCGTGCGCGATTCCGGTCTTGTCGAGGAATGAAAGAACCTGCTCCGTGCAGTCTCCTACGCGACTCATTACGGGATGTTTCGTGTTGCTTTCGTTGTCGCCCAATGAAAGATATACATAATCAGGCTTTCTCAGAATTTCGTGAGTTTTCATGAAGTCGATGAAACCGGGGTACCAGAATGAGGCTGACCCGCATCCGACTCTGTGGAATACGTCTGTCTTCCATTGGCTCCAGAATGCGAACAGCCCTGCCAATGAATATCCTGCAATGGCATTGACAGAACTCGGGTGTGGCAGGCTTCTCTCCACTTCCGGCATTATCTCGTCCAGAAGTTTTTCGAGGTGAGCTTCAGCATTGCCGTTGAACATCGGCAGTCCCTTTCTGACGCCCGGTGCGGGCCATGGTGTCAGTTCGCCTTCGAAGTCGAAGTCGTGTATGGATACGAGGTTGAACTCAGGGCATCCCATTTCTCTGCACCTGTTCCATACGTTGTGCCCGTCTCCGGCTACCGAGTGGATATAAACTGTCGGGAGGCTTCTGTCAGCCGCGCCTTTCCATATTGTCGTTTTCATGTTTTCTCGTGTTGGGAATTGTGTCAGGTTTTTCGCCGCAAATTTCGAGCCTGCAAGGGGGCTGAACACTTGCAGGTATCATTGACCTTGGCGCGAAGAAAGGTGAACCTACAGGGCCCACATGCCAGTTCCATCCCAGTAGTCTTTGAACTCTATGGTCTTGACGGTCTTCTTCGAGGTGAACACATGTTTTCTTACAGGGGTATACCATTCGGCTTTCACATATACTGTTTTGCCGGTATATTTGTCTACGATAGGCAGGAACTCCCACATGCCGCCGATGCGCGGACCTGTAACCCACACTCTTTCACCCGGTGCGTAAGTCTGGAATGTCGAATAGCCTTCGGACGGGCCTGTGTAAACGCAACCTTTAAAGTCGCGTCCGGCTCCTTCTCCCCATGCTCTCACCTGATACCAGCCGAGCTGATGTGCATGTGTGCATTTTTCTGCCACGTCGATGGCTTGTTCGATGGAGCAGATTTCCTTAGGGCAGATGGTCGTGGACGTCTTGCCTTTGATGAGTCCCAGTGCCTCCATGAAACTCATGGCCTCCTCTGCGGCAGGGTTGATATCATTCTTGTCAATGTATTTGTCCAGTCCATTATCGAATTCCGTATAGGCATAGACACCTTGGTCCTCGATGTAACGCAATGCCTTGTAGAGGATTGCAGCCACATCCTGACGGGTGGCCTTGTCGCTGTCCGAAGCTGATGCCGAAGGAATTTCGTTGATTCCAAGAGCAGCGCATTTCGCCACGAACTTGTCGCCTGACTGTTTCTTGCCGAGTTTGATTTCACGGTCGAGAAGTTCCTCTACCAGACGTACAGCGAGAGATCTTACCTGAAGCAATGTCGCCTGTACGGTGTAGTCTTTTCCGAGTACTTCGTCATCCAAAAGATCGTCGCACAAAGCGAAGTTTACCGAACTCTGGAAAGCAGTGCTCATCTTGGCGTCTGACTTGTATGGAAGGATGAACGTTCCCGGTTGCGTTGTAGTGGTAAGTCTTGCCTCGGTTTCGAAACCTTCTGCCTGTTCGGCCATGGCCTTCCTGAAGTCTTCATAGTTCATTTCAGTTCCGGTCGCTTTCCATGCGACTTTTGTAAAGTGCTTCTGTTCATATCCTTCTGACATGCCGCACCAGATGCAGCTGTACCACCATACGTGCTGTCCGGCGGAGTTTTTGCCTATATATGCCTGGTCATTGGCCAAAGGCTGTTCGAATATGTGCAGCGGGTAATCGAAGTCGCTATATTTTATCTCGAAAGTATGGGCAGGGTTATGCTCGCATTTTCCGCAGTATTTGCATGAATAATAGTACGACGTGAAATTCTTACATGAATAATCCTTGTAAATGTTGTCAGGGGAAGCTACTTTTTCCGTGAAGACATGATGCGTGCAGAAAGGTTTTGCGGCATCGGCTCCGGCTTTCTGAGCAGAGAATACGTCACCCTGATATGTCTTTATCGTGAACAATACAGGGTATGACCAAGTTTCTCGGGTAACCATTTTCATTACATTGTCGGCTTCTGATTCCGGAATGAATATAGTTGCCCTTTTATTCTGGCACAGGTAGCTGTTATACGGATGGTAGATACTTGTTGAAAAATCCCTGTCACCCTGATAGATATTACAGATGGTCCTGATGAACTTCTGGACGTCCACTTTCTGGCTCAGCCATACTTCGCGAATGTTGTAAGTTCCTTGTATGAAGTTGTTTACATCACCTGCCGCGCAATCTTGGATGAAATCATTGTCAGTATCTACTATTATCCTGGTCACGCGCATGGTCTTCTGTCCCTTGAATTCTCCTTCAACGTTGGCATAGAATCGCGGGGCATACGAATCGTTGATGACAATCAGCGGCCAAGGATTGATATCAGGGCTGAGAGCATTGGCATCATCGATGGAGTAGGCCTTGCGCGACCTGCGGTAAGAGTCTTTGTTCAGTTCATAATCTGATTTCATGTTCAGCGCGGCTTCTCTGTCAGATCCGGCCCCGCCTTCTCCTACGAAAACCCTCGTCTCTATATCTATGAAATATGGGGTGCTGGGCTTCACTTTCGCCTCTTTTCCATTTACGGTAATCTTGATTCTGCTCCCGTCGATACCATAGTCATTATTCTTGAAATAATAATCTGTCTGGTATTTTCCGCTCGGATTTATCATCACCTTGAATACGGCTTTATACTCGAATCCGCTCTTGAACAGCATCTCGCCGCTGTCTTTCTCCACGAAATCGCCGATATAGTCCGCTTCCATAAGCTGGATATCTCCGGTAGGGGCAAGGTCTCCATACTCGGTAGTCGCCGAAGTCGGCTGCACCTCCCGCGCATCAAAAAGGTCCGTTCCGGGTTTCGGGACCGGAATGATAAGGTCAATGCTTTTGATTTTCGGTTTGTCCTGAGCTGATGCCGTCAGCGGCAGCAAGATGGCCGCCACAGACAACATTGTTATAATCACATATTTAGCTGTTTCTTTCGTAGTCATAGGGTGTCGTTTTTATTCGGTATCTACAAATTCAAGTCCTGCGGGATATACATACTGGTTGTTCTCCCATTTGACCTGCATGTAAGGGCAGGTCATCATGTCCGGGTAAATTTCCATAAGGAAGTCATCCTTCAGTTTGGAATTCAATTTCAAGTTCTTGAGGCTCTTGCAATTGTCGAATGTGAATTCTCCGATTTCCAATACGTGGGAAAGGTCGAGGGAAACCACACCGCTGTCGGAAAATACGTGACTGCCGACTTTGGTTACACTGGCAGGAATATTTATGGTAGTGAGTTTGGTGCAGTTCTCGAATGTTCCGTCTTTGATTTCCGTAAGGTTCTCAGGCAGAGTTACGCTCGTGAGATTTGTACAGCCGCTGAACATCTCATAACTTGTAAGTCCTACATACCGGGGCAGTTTGATGCTTTGAAGGCTGGTGCAGTTCTGGAAACATCCATGCAGTTCATCTATCTTGTCGCTCTCGAAAACGACTTTCTTCAGGTTCTTGCAACCATAAAATGCAGAACCCTGAATGATTTTCACCGATGCCGGAATCACGATCTCGCTGATGTCGGTCTCCCTGAGTGCGGCGTTCGATATTTCTGTCAATGTTGACGGCAGTTTGATGGATTTGATGGATTTTCCCCAGAAAATATCACCGCGCATTTCCGTGACAGGGATTCTCTTGCCTTTGTAATTGATATAGTCCGGCATGACGATGTCCTTGCCTGCTACAGCGGTGTTCACGGCCTCGGAAGCGAAGGCAAAACCCTTGCTTGCGTGGACTATGTAGATGATGCCGTCGATGTCAACGGTTGCTCCGGAAGCGTTCTCGCTTACGATGGTTCCGCTCTGGCTTGATCCCGGAGTGGAGATGCTTTGTTTTACAGGTTTCGGATCCCATTTGGTCATAGTTACCTTGGTAGCGTTCTCATATCCGCCATGTTTCTGGAAATACTCCTTTGTCTCGTCATTGATGAGTCCTTTGACTGTGAAGAATGGTGATATTGAGCTTTTTATGAGTGTCTTATACTTATCGCCCTCGAGGATGGACGCGATCTTGTCGTGCAATCCGTTTATTACCCATTGAGGAGATTCGCTGCCGTACTCGCTTCTGGCTTCTGCCATCAATTCTACAAGTTTGTTCAACTCGTTGGCACGTGCATAGAGTTCTCCTTCTACATTTTCATATCGCGCATGTGCCGGAGTAAGAGTCTTGAAATATCCGTTCTTGAAGCAGTCATCCAGCAGGAGGAACTCATCCACCAGACTCTTATTGTTCAAGTTGAAGATGTTCGGCTGTTTTTCGGACCAGTTCACCTGGGCATCAGGGCTCTGGGGCGGCATGCTTGGCTTTACCGTAAGTGTTCCGTATGCTGCCTCTACAGGATATCCGAGCGGAGCGAAAAGTGCCGTGTGCTCATTTGGAAGTTTTACTGTAGGTGCCTCATCTTCCATTTCAGGAGCATTTCCCATCATTGCATCGTACTGCTTCTGAAGTGCCTTGTCCCTGTCGGAAGTCTTGCTTGCGGCGGGCTTGCTGGTAGTCGGCTTGCTGCCTGTCGTCTGGTTCTTGACAGACTGGGTCGTCTTTACGATTTGTTTGCCGATTTTGTCTCCGAGGCTTTTGAGACCGTCTTTAAATGACTGGGCATCTGTACTTGGCATACTCACGAGGAATGCCGTGCATAGGATAAGAATGTTTGGGGTTTTCATGTGTGTTGTTTGCGTTTTTTATGCTGTTTTATTCGCATCACCAAATCTACGAAAAAAATCGGAACTGCTCTACTATAACAATGAAAAATCGGGTGTTGATGTTCTTGTCATGGGGTAATCCGGATAAAATTACGTATGGGGATTATGGCCGGGAAGATCAATAACAAAAAAAGCCTTGACTGAATTGACAGCCGAGGCTAATATTTTGGGTTACATATCAATGTTTACCTTTTCGCGAGTTCGGAATCCAGGAAGATAAGACCGCTTTCGCCGCATCTTTCGATTTTGTTTACAATGGCATCGACAGAAGCCTCTTCCTCGGCCTGCTCACGGACGAATCCCCAAAGAAAATCCTGACTTGCTTTGTCGTTCTCGGCGGCAGCCACATCTACAAGGTCATCTATGAGTTTTGAAACGTGACGCTCATGATCTGCAACACTGGCAAAAACTTCTTTGACGCTGCCCCAACCGGAAGGAACGACATCAATCATGTTTACGCTAGCTTCACCGCCACGCTTTGCAAGATAGTTGGCAAGCCTTATGGCATGCTCCCTTTCTTCATCAGATTGTTTGTGCATCCAATGTGCAAAACCATTCCATCCTTCTTTCTCGAAGTAGAAAGCCATCTGGAGATACAGATTTGAAGACCATAATTCAGCAGTAATCTGATCGTTTACCGCATTCTGTAATTTTTCGGTAATCATAATTACTAAAATTTAAAAACACTCAGTTCTCAACCGCCTTATTAAGGCGTTGCTACTAGAGGGCGTGCAACTTACATGCCATTCCTTCCATTCTTTTCGCCATTGGTCATGGCTGACAATTTGTCCACTTTCTGCTGCCATATTGTTACTTCTGACGGCATTGGCTTGGGCAAACCAAAAGTCAAAGTCATTGACATTTCGATTATCCTATACCGCGAAACTAAAGGCGACATCCGGCCTTTTGCAAGGTTTGTCGTTTCGATTCTCAAACAAAATGATTTTTTTGTAACTTAGTGGGCGTAAATATGAATGCCCAATGGATCCTATATACAACTATTCCCTCTGTGCCGCGCTGCCGTTGATGCTGTTTTTCGGCTTCTATTTTTTGTTGGGCAGGACTCCGGAAAAGGCGATTTTTGAAAATTATCTGCGCTCCAGACGCATTATGGGTGTGGCAATGTTGTTGCTTGCGGCCAACTATTCAGTGCATTTCTTTATGAAAGTCCGTTTCAATGACGCTGATGCCGCAATCCTGATGAACCTGTCCACTTATTTCCTGTGCTACTGGCTGTTCAGTTCAGCTTTTACCACATTGCTTGACCGCAATTATATAACCGGACGCAGGTTATTGACACATATCTCCTTGTGGATACTGTTTTCCGCTATTTCCTGCATTGTCCTGAAACTGTTGCCTGGAGGTAAATTTCGGACCGTATCGATATTGGTCCTGGCAGTATGTCTGGTCGCCTACGGCTTGTTTCTGACATGGCGATTGCTCAGGACCTATCACATGGTCATCCGCATGTTCGATGCTACTCATTCAGACGATATAGGGGCCTATATCAGATGGCTTTCAGTCGTCACTTATTGGGCTGTAATATTCGGTGTTGGCTGCGGACTGCTGACGTTCCTTCCCGACAGATATGTCTATATCTGGATTCTGATGTCAATCCCGTTCTACATCTATCTCTTCCTTTGTTATCTGAATTATCTGCTGTTTTACGAGCAGGTGGAAGGTGCAATGGAAACTTATAAAGAGGACGACCGCAGCGAGCCCGAACCGACGCAAGAAACGCCGTCCTACCATGCCGAAATCGCTGAGAAAATAAAGGGTTGGATCAATGCTGACGGCTACGTCCGGACAGGCCTTACCATTAAAGACTTGTCGGAACAGCTTCATACCAACCGTACCTATCTCTCCGAGTACATAAATACCACATACGGAGTGTCATTCCGTGATTGGATTACAGGGCTTCGCATAGAGTATGCGAAACGACAGCTTGTACAAAATCCCAAGTTGACGCTGGCCGATATTTCTGAGAGATCCGGCTTTTTGTCACCAAGTCATTTTATCCGTCTGTTCAAAGAAAAAACCGGCTGTACTCCTACCAAATGGAGAAAATCATAGTAATTTGAAGGTTACTGAAATAGCCTAAACGACAAAGATGTGTGATTCTGACAATTGAATGACTTTTTGTTTTCAGAAATCTGTCAGAAATGAATCCTCTTTGCTTTCTTTGTACAGAGCATTTTACTGGCTTTGACGTGAAATGCAGTTTAAATCACTTGCTAATAAACAGCTTGACATTATGAAACAATTCTTTATTGCCCTTGCAGTATGTTCTTTGCTGGCATCTGCCGTTTCGTGCGAGTATGACGCACCGAACATCAATTTCACCACCACCGTTACCAATGATTATTCAGAAGTCATAAAGGCTCTCCAGGACCAGACATTGACGATTGCCGAAAAATTGAAGATCCTCAATGAAGCTCTTGAAGACCAGACATTGACCATTACCCAACAGGTGGATATTCTGAAGAAAGCCTATGAAAATGGAGTCCTCAAGTATGAGGATTTGTTCGGCAAACTGTTTGACCAACTTGGAAAAATCAAAGAAAGTACTGAAGAAAAACTCGACGCTATCAAGGGGATGCTCGAAACAGTAAACGAGGACATGAAAACCAAGCTTGACGCCATCAATAAAGCAATCAACCAGGGAGTTGTGGACATCAATGCCAAACAAGACCTTATACTGACAGCATTGAACAGTTTGTCGTCGTATAAATTCACCAAAGACGAACTGTTGGAGGTCGGCGATGACTATCTGCTGGTCCACTCATTGTTCTGGAACAAGAATTTCGAAAATTATGAGGTCGTAAGGGCCCTTATGGACTTGATACCGATATCATTGCCTGCCAGATATGGGTTCTGGTACCACCAAGCGTCAGGCAAATATGCATTTAATGGAAGTGAGCCAACGAGTCTCTATGGACCGGCTATTACGGAAGGCGGAATTTTCAATTGCGTAAGAGGCGCAAGCGATTTGTTCCTTGCGATTGACCTCGAATGGAACAGCGGCGCTCCATGCTACAGGTCCGTCGGCGAGTACAACTGCTACTTGATAAAAAAAGTATATAAAAGCGGATATGCCTATTTCATCGTAGATAAGGGAGATAAGACAGCCGGAATCAAAGTCAAGCCGGAGTCAATGCCGAATAAAGACCTGTTTAATGATTATTCCAACCGAATCACATACGAGCATTATTTCGAAGCCGAGAAAGGAAGGACCGGAGTCTGGGGCTACAGAGGTCTGGCAAATGGTCAATATCCCGGTAGCAAAGTTAAAAGTGTAGACTTTACGTTTGTGAAAGATGAGTAACTGCTAAATGCTTGATTATGAAAAGATTATTGACATTGATAGTAATAGCGCTCCTCTTCGTGCCCCTCATCGGCATCGGGGCTCAGGAGCGCGGCAGCGGGACTTATCGCACCTGCACCTGGAGCCTGTATGGAGAAGCCGGCGCCACGATGTCGCATGGTATCGGCATTTCGAATGTGAATGCAGCTCCATGGACAAGCGTCTCCCCGGAAATCGGGGCTGGCGTGTCCTTCAACATACGCCCGTGGATCAGGATTGGCCTGAACTATGACTTTTCCAAATATGCCAGAGAATTGAGGTTCAATAAGTTGCAACCATTGGGCACCCCCGCAGGGGATGGCTTCATTGACATTGACGGGGATCTCTCCGGAGATATTGTTCCGGACATAGACGGTTCTGTGATAGGGGACAGGCTTCTCCTTGAGAAAACCGGCGGACTCGCTTATACGAAGATGTGGACACAATACCATGCCACCGACCTTACGCTGGAGTTCAACGTGATGGAAATCTGGAAGAACCGGACGGACAAGCGTTTCAACCTCTACGCGGGAGCGGGTTTCGGCTGGCTCTTCGCCAGGGGCAATACCTATAATATCGCCATGGGCAATGAGCGCTGGAAAGAAAAGTACAAGGAGACTACCGACATCTGGCTCAAGGCCGAGAACACCCGTCACAACTATAATACAGGATATGTTCCAATGCTGGTTTCCGCGGAATTCGACGTGAGCCCTATCGTGACATTGGGATTACAGGGCAATTACAAGAGACTTTTAAAGTGCGACAATGCCCCGAAAGGAATCGGTACCGTGTCCATGGTCGTGAGGCTGAATCTTCTCGGAGGAAAGTCCGGATACAAGAGCAAGTCCGGCAAATTACGTGAATCCGAGAATGATCTGGCCGCAATGAGGGACATGAATGAGGCTGTGAAAGAAGATTGTGAGGATTCCGTTCATTCACTGAAGGATGACCTTGCGGACTCCGAGAATGAAGTGGCCAGGCTGAAGTCTGAATTGGAAGATCTCAAGAAGGAGAATGAGGCGCTCAAGTCGCAAGCGGAAGAGAAGCCGAAAATGTCACGTGACACCCTCGGCAACATCTGTGTCATGTTTGATTTCGACAGCAGCAAGTTACGCAAGCAGGCCAAGACAGAACTCGATGATTTCGCAAAGAGGATAAAGTCAACGGAGGGCTACGAGTTGTTTGTTACAGGAGAGGCTTCTGCAAGTGGAGATAGCAGATATAACCTGAAGCTCAGTGAATTGCGCATTGACAGCGTTATCAGTCACCTGAGCAAAAAGGGCATCGATTGCAGTCGGGCATATCGCCAGCCGCTCGGCGACACAGGAAAGGATTCGTCGAAATCAGCTCAGCGTGTCACGATACTTATTGTCTCTGATTGACATAATGTCGCTTGTGATGAGTAACGTATGGGCTGACTGAAATGACCTTTTCATTCCTGTTCCGGAATCAGTCGCTCCTTCTGTGGAACCGATTTGCTATAAACAGAAGAAATGTCTATCTTTAGGATTCACTGACAAACTAATAGACAACAGCCATGGGAAACGGAAAATTCTTGCAGTTCTTGACTTTACTGCTATGCCTTTGCTTTGGATATTTCACATATAAGGCCTATAGTGATGTCCAGCAGGTTAAGGAAGAAAATGCGATTTTGCATGAGGCTCTGGATTCGCTGCTCGTCGGGTCGACGATGACTTCACCCGATGCTGAGCCGGATCCTCTGTCGGCGGCTTCAAGCATATCTGCATTTATGGATGAACTCATCACAGACGCACACAAAGAATACCGCGCCGGCAAGAAGACCAATGCCAAAGAGGCGTTGAGGATTCAGGTAAAATCCTCTTATCGGATGGAGGACAGATATGTAAGTTTCCGTGTCGAAGACCCTGAAGTGCGTGGTAATGCTGAAGGAATTGTCAAGCTTGACATTGCAATAGACAAATTTGGGGACGTCAAGTCAGCAAAATTGAACTCGGCTTCTACGATCACAGATGAGGAGGTGATCGAAGCCTGCAAGAAAGCGGCACTCAAGACCGACTTCAGTAGCAACTATGACGTCACGATTCAGCGGGGCACGATCACGTACACTTTCTACAGATAGGAACCAAACATTTGTCAGGACATTGACAATGCCGACTGTTACCCGACTTGTCCGGAAAACCGCCATGTTTTCCGGACAAGTTGTTGCGGTCACCGTCTCCGACTACCTGGAGAAGAACGCCATCGAGGAGCCACGGGAGATGGGCGCGGATCTGGCGGATTGGGTGGTACGAGAAAGAATCTCTTCATGTCAGACAACTCACGATATGGTAATGAAGGGAAATGGGAGTACCTCTTCCCTGTAAAGGTCAAACTCGCAAAGATATTCCCATCAGGCACAAAATAAGGTAAGCCTCCGGTGACGCCCGTCATTGAGTCCTGAAACTTCAGGGTTACCTTCGCGGAAAACATTTTTCTTATGATGACACGCGAAGAAGTTGCGGAGGTTATAACCTTCTGCAAGAAGAACGACATCTCCTATAAAGCAAGATTGGCGGAACTTGGTATCCCGGCATGGAAGTTCTACGACAGCAAGTCCCGGTATGCCCTCGAGCAGGAATCTTCAGAATCCAAGGGTAAATTCCTGCAATTGTATGCCGGCGACTCATCTGCACCTGTGACATCTTTTGCCGCCACGTCGGGCAGGAAGGCAAAAGGCTGGAAGGAGGCCTCGGCATCCCAGATGCTCAGCATCGAACTGCGCACTCCCAACGGCACGATGATGCGCATCCAGGGAGAGATGAACCAGGACTTTATCCAAAGCGTAATCAGGGCATCCAGCAGTCATGTTTAGTCTGAACGACAGTATGCGGTATCTGCTGTACAATCAGCCGACCGACATGAGAAAGAGTTATCATTCTCTTAGCGGCATAGTGACCAACATCCTTGACCGTGATCCCTGCAATGGCGATGTGTACATCTTCATCAACAAGAACCGGAACCGCATCAAACTTCTTCACTGGGAGCCGGGAGGAATGGTCATCTACTCCAAGCTGCTTGAAGCAGGTACTCTTGGTCGAGGGCCCGATATTGGTGGAGACAACCTGTTCGGCATCATCGAATGGCGCGATCTGGTCCTTCTGGTAGAAGGTATCATTGAGAAGCCGGACAGTCGCAGGCAACGTCTTGAGAGCCTGAAAAAGTTGCGGAAATGATATCACAAAATCAGCCGTAGAGTTGCATATATGGCACTTTTTTCTTAACTTTAAGTATTGAAAAAAGAAAAAAATGACGGCGGAAGAGCAACTGATATCAGCGCTTGCCGAAGTTGAAAGACTTCGTAAAGCCGTCGTCGGCAAGGATGCCGAAATATCTCATAAAGATGCCCTGCTCTCTCTGAAGGACGCTGAAATCTCCCAGAAGAATGCTGAAATCAAGAAACTCGGCGACACTCTCCTATGGCTTCGCCGTAAAGTCTTCGGCAAGATGTCGGAAAAGAATCTGCCTCTTGATCC
>ERZ1026776.1094-NODE-1094-length-16015-cov-5.016855_pt1 | contig 16015 bp, 14 predicted proteins | sample MGYA00380125_ERZ1026776 | MGnify/ENA primary metagenome ERZ1026776 (study PRJEB33269, sample SAMEA4719761) | human gut metagenome | biome: human-associated habitat; feature: organic feature; material: feces | place: Cameroon | collected 2013-10 ...
TATAATTAAACTGTTTAAACACTTTTTTTAAAAGTTTTTCTTCCCGATCTGTATCTATAAACAAATATGCCGGATATCCTTCAACTTCCATACTTATAAGCTTCGAATAATCGGGATCCGTTGTGATTTGGGCAAGATAAGCTGCAGCTATATCGTCTGCTTCCGAATATGTTCCATACGCATAAACCGCCTCATTCAATCCATTTACGCCTAAAAAATAGTCTATATTACCTGCAAAATTCCGCTCCATTTCCTGTATTACATTTTTTATGTACTTAGGATTTTCTCTTACCTCTTGTATAGAATCATAATATCCATCAAAATATGTTGTAGGACTTTCTGCCTTCATATAAAGTCCTACGAATACCATTGCTACCACAGAGGCAATCAGGATGACAGGTAACATCACGAATAACAATTTACAAATCAGTGTTAAAACCAGCTTCATCATTTTTGCAATTGCTTTTGCAGCATCATGCGTAATCATTTGCCCTATTAATTTAAAATGAGCATTTGGATCATTTCCTTTCTGATCATGTATCATTTCCTGAATTACATATTCTTTTAATAGTCTTTTTTTTACTCCATCTATATATCCTTCCTTTTTATCTGCTATATGACTCCGTATACTCTCCATTACAACTGCATTTATGTATTCACCCCTATACTGCTTTTTTTCCCTGATTTTTTCTCTTTCTTCTCCGGAACAGACCCATGGTTCTATGATATCTTCCTCCAACACCTCCATTCTCACAATATCTTCTTTTTTATGTGTAACTTTTTCTTTACATGTCGCTCCCGGCAAATTAACATTACAAAATTTTGCCATATTTTTTAATGTTATTTTACTTTTCGTTCTGTTGCTTTGTTCTGTAGCTAACAAAGTAATTGACGTGCCTAAATCTTCCGAATGTATTTTCTGATGATTTTGTTGTACAGGTTCAACCGATATTTCTGATTTATGTAAATGCTTCTGCGCAAATACCGTTTTAATGTTTTGGCGCTGTTCTTCTTTCCAAACCTCCAATTCTTTTTTCTCTTTATCAGGCTGTATCTGCACCCTCACATCTTTTTTGTCTTCTGTTTTTGTTTCTTCTAGTTTTCTTTCATCGATATTAAATCCTGATTTGACATAACTTTGGGAAGAAAACTCTTTTATCCATGTATTTTTGTCTTTCCGGTTATTTTTTATATTAGAATTTACCCAACCATCAGGAATATTTTTAATTACAGATGATAGGACACCATGATCATTCTCTTCATTTATATCTTTTCTCATATCATCTGAATTTTGAAATATGTTTCCCTTTACCAGAATATCTTTTCCTTTATACCGTATTGCACTTACACCAGTTACTTTGAAACCCGTTTTAACGACATGTAACTTTTGCCTATCCTGCCTTTGCACTAATTTCATTCAAATCCCACCATCGCCTGCTTTTTCGCTGCTTTCTCATGCATATTCGTATTGTATATATCATAAACAGGATTCTGCTTGTCCACTACATTATCAAATGGAATAATCACGTTTCCAAATCTGATCAAACCCATTCCTGGTTTCGGATTTGCAGTATATTTTATTTGGGCTTCACTAATATTTTCCAATGCTTTCCCCAAAACTGCCGCATCCGGTGCAGCCTGTTTAAGCAGAACTGTATATTCACTATTTGAGACAAGTGTGGAAGTCATCGGATCTTTTAATACCTCTATAACATTCTGCGTGATTCCGGTACAAAGTCCTCCTAATTTTCTTACCTGCTTCCATAAAGCAATTAAATAATCTCTGGAAAATGGCTTTCCAAGCAATACATGAAATTCATCCACATACAGCCACGTTGCACGCCCTTTTTTCGCATTTTTTATGATTCGTTGTTTGATATTTTCAAGCATGATCAGCATTGCCATACCAGAAAGGTCACCTGCCAAATCCCTTAAACCATACACTAAAACCCGGTTTTCAATATCAATATTGGTCTGATGGTTAAAAATATTCAAAGATCCTTCCACAAATATCTCAAGTACAAGCTTTATTTTTCGTGCTTCTGTCTCTTCCTGTTCTTTTAATACTTCAAGGAAATCTGACATAATCGGCTGTGAACGTTTTTCTCTTGGAAGTGCAGCAATCCTTTTATACATTTTTCGAACAGAACGATCGATAATAGATTTGTATTCTGGAAGTATTTCTCCATCCATTGCCTGTTCACAAATCCCCAACATAAAACTGCATTTATCACGAACTTGTCCATTTGTATCATCTATATCCAGATTATCAAGATCTACCTCCAACGGGTTTAAATATTTGTCCGTATATGTTGCCAGATTGATCACTGCACCACCATATGCCTCCGCAACATCAAAATATTCCAGCGTAGGATCAACAAAAATGATATCATCTTCCGTATTCAGGAAAACACTACCCGCCTCCATTTTCGCTCCGGTAAAACTTTTTCCACCACCAGGTACAGCGAAAACAAAACCATTTCCATTCATTAGCTTTTTTCTATTTGCCCAGATAGGTTCTTTTGACACCTGATTAATACCATAGTAGAATGGCTGATCCATCATCTGCATCTCAACAACATTAAACGGAACAAATGCTGCAGCTGAAGAAGTAAACAATGCTCTCATCATATCTACATATCTTCCACCAATTGGAAGAACCGTATCTAATGCCTGGCGCTGGCGCATGTAATATGGAATCACTCTCATTGATGCCTTTTCTACCACCTGATTGATGGCAGTGAGCTGCGTCTCTAATTTATCCTCATTCTCTTCTATCACACCCATAGTTACTCCAACCCAAAACATCTTCTGATCATTGTCCCTAAGTTCATCAAGCATATGCTCCAGTTCTTTTTTTTCTCTTCTTACCTTATAAGATATATCGCTTGAAAATGCTCCTCGCTTATTTCTTTTATCCTGTTGTTTTGCAATCGTGTTTTCAACGCCCATCAGCTTATCCTCTAATGTTTTTAATGCAACATCCTGTGGAATAGGCTCGTAATCAATGGAATATATAGAATGGATTGGTAATTCTGTAAGTTCTTTAAAAAATGTGTCGGATAATGATGTCGGATACGATTCCGGATCAAGATATAGTATAGAGCCAACTTTATCATCCATATAAAAACGATCAATATAGCTGTCAAAATCCATAACAGAGCAGGCAAGCTCATCTTTAAATCCACGCCCCTGCAACAATGCTTCTTCCATCTTATAGTCATATTCTGATTCATTCCCCATATGATAAAAACTGTCTAATATACGAATGCGCTCATTTGCATCCAATGGAATCATAGCCGATGACAGTGCAGCAAAATTATTGATAAAACTACTTTCCAGGGAAGATAAATATGCCCTTGCAGCCTCATAATCCTTTCGCATAACTGTGATTGTGATAAACTTTTCCTGACAGATTCCCTGTCTTCCCTCAACGATCCGGCTCTCAATAATATCGTTATATGCTTCCCGAAGCCAGTCATATCCATCTTCTTTGTGACGATACAAAATCCGTTCCCGAACTTCCTGCATATTCCTGTTTTCATTAAATACCGTTATCTTTACAGAGACATCAAATGAATTTAATGTCTTACACCAGTCATAAAAAAATGCAAGCTGTTCATCATACGTCTTTGTTGTATAATTCACATCTACCAGTAGATAACTCTTTGACCATTTTTCTTCTGTTACCTGAAATATTCCATTGGGGGCGATTCTTTTTATTTCGATCATGTCCTGTGTACATTGCGGTTGCGGCACATTAACTTTATCCGGTTCCTTTAATGACATAAAAACTTTTCGTTTTGACATACCAGACTTTTTTACCGGCATAATACTTTTCTTCATACATTCACCCCGTCATAAAATAGTGCTTTCATTTTCTCGATATCGTAATTCTCCTGTTTTTTTTCTTCTGTTACGATATTCAATAGTCCCTGTACCTGTTCTTCTGTTACAAGCATGCGATATCTTTCCTGGCTGTTTCCTGTCATCCCAAACATCGCCAGTGTTCGTTTTAACTCCGGTATGTTCTTTTGTTCTGATAATGCCATCCGTTCCATTTTGATACCCGTTTTATATGCATTTTTTATAAAATTCAGAATTTTTTCATTTACCTGCTCCACTTCCGTTTGCATCAGGAAATAAATACTAACCCTGTGATACTTACCCGATACTGTATCTGCGTCTTTCTGTAAGATTTCATATAACTCCGGTGCATTTCTTTTTATCCGCGATGCCATTCCCTCTATTCCCATATACTCACTGCAAAGGGATTCTTTTATTTGCCGGTCACTCACACCAGAGACAGCTATGTACATACTTTTAACCACTGGATCATTCATAAGATTGTCCAGATCCTTCCATGAAGTATTTTTTTTAATTTTTCGGACTGCCAGCACACAATAACAGCTCTCTGGTATAAGTATCCTGTTATCTGATATTTTCAGTCCTTCCATATTTGCTACCTGTTTCCAACAATCCGAATCCAATATGTAACTGTTAACGTTCATTTGGACCCCAAGAAAATCCTGCAAAAAGTTACAGTAGTATGCCATTCTTTCATCTGCAGACATGCTTTTTATTTGCAGCTCACTTTCTATATCAGAGAATTTTTTTGTAATTTCATCATATCCACAATCCATTTTTTCAGAAAGCAGCATACTTACTGGATTTGATTTACGAAATACAAACGCATAATCTATCTGCAGGCATTTTAATTTTTCTTCTATCACCCCAATTCTGTTATTATCTACGACATATGCTCTGGATAATCTGCCATCTGTTTCTAATGTTCCACTTTCTGACAAAAAAAGCATACCTACACTTTTTTTCAAAAAAACAGGTACCCTGTATACCACTTCGCTTTTATTTTTTACTCTTAAAAATCGATCTGACCGTTTTATTGTTCTTTTCGTCTTTTTTGTCATCTGTCCCTCTTCTTTTCTTTTCAGGTGTTTTCTCATTTCTTTTTTTTATAGTCTCCTCTTTCCAAGAATAAAACAATATAACCCTTTTTCTCTTATTACTCTGTTTAATCCGGTCTGTGACCGATAATCCATACTGCCTGCCAAGTGCAGGCAGTATGATTGGAATACACACTGGAATTGCAATATAAACGTCAATCACAAGCGGTAAATCAAAACCGAAATACAAAATACAGATCACACATGTACTGACTGCCAACGCCAATATAGCAGCAATGGTCTGCTGTGCATTTAATCCCGCAGCTACAGACTCCTGATACTTTTCTACATCCTGATTCATATTTACTGATAACATTGTTTCCTCCAAATCTACACTCCCAGTGCTTTCTGTGTAACCGTTTCTGCCCCTTTGACCATTCCCAGTGTTAACATACACACAAAAGAACTTTCTAACATCCACGCAAAAACATACATAGCTCCTGTCTGATTTTTTGTTAATCCAAGACTGCCGCTGGATAATACTACTGCACTTAGTGCTAATGCCATATACATGGTCACAGCATCCATGATCGTACATAACGCATATTTCCAAAAGGACTCCGCTGAATGCGCAAGCATATGATTTCCTGCAATCGTGCTGCTTGCCAATGTTCCATATGGAACTAACATCAGAATTTTAAAAAAACGCTGATACGCCTCTAATAGAATCATCGCACCACATCCAACCGTTATAAGTAAAAAAACGATTTCTAAAATAAGTAAAACTACCAGCATTACCGCACCTGTTCCACCAGTAACATTGTGATTCAATGGATCACTCAAAATGTCAGTTACTTCCTTTGGCACACTATACTCAAATGTCAGTCCTTTACCCTTTAATTTCGTTATAATCCCTGTTGCCAGTCCAAACAGAGACTGAACCAGTGTCAATGCATTTACCACAAAAAACTCTGCAATCGAAAGTTTAATAAACATGCGAAGGATATTTTCAATCCTAAAATCCTGTTTGATATCAACGCTGTCAGCACAAAATCCCATCAAGAAAAAAATAGCTACCAAAACACCACCGATTCCAAGAAAAATGTTATTAACATTTTTTACAAAAGACCATCCGTCACTATTCCACGCTGCTGGATTCTGCCCTAACATTCCTGCAGCGATTCCAACCAGGCTATTATAAACAGACATAATAAATATCAAAAATGATCTCACACCTTCACTGGCATATTTTATAAAATTATCAATCATGTCCTTACTCCTAAACCTCGTGATATTATGAAATTCCCATTAAAGTTAAAATTGATCCCGCAAATGTCATAATTGCCCCTGCTGCAATTCCTTTTGCACCATCATACATTCCATGTGAATCCTGCTGCTGATATGCCTGTGCAGTATCCGCAATTCCCTTGATCAGAATAATTAATCCGATTCCTGCCACAAGTCCTAAAAATAATGTTTTAAGTGTTGTTAAAATAGTATCAACTTCTGCAACCCCAGTAGAAACAGGATCAGCCATGACTGCTATGGTATTACTGCACATCATCCAAACATTTACATAAACACCTGCACCAATCATCTTCATTACTTTTTTTAAATTTTTGTTTTTCATATTCTTTTCCTCTTTTCTTTTTGTTTTTATAACAACATTTCTGTCATCATCTCAATAGTTTCCAGATCCATTTTTGAATCAAAAGTTTCCAGTATCGCATCCAGATCCATTCCCACGGTATCCTCACGAACTAACTGCAGGAGAATTTTTATCTGTGGATTAGAGAAGTTTTTCCTCTTTAATGCAGAAAATGCCAGTGCTTCTTCCGGTGTCTGAAATTCACGCACATCGATCTGATTCTGCTTTATGTATGCCTGTTTTTCTGCCTCAAGTTCAACCTGCTGTTTTACATCCTCTTTCGCTTTTTGAATCAGCTCCTGATCCAAAACGATTTTTCCGGCAGGAGCTTCTTTTAATTGTTCTGCAAGCTGATCAAGCTCCTCGTAATCTAATCTGAAAATATATTGCTGTGGTGGTTCTGGTAATTCCGTTCCTAAAAGCTCTGCCACTCGCTTTTCATCTTCATAATGTTTCTTTTCTTTCTTTTCCAAAAGTTCTAAATGTGCCAGTTCTGCTTCATCCACAAATCCAATACTGTTTTTCTGCTTATTTGATTTCATTTTTCTCAGCCTCTCAATTCTTGCATCAAACAATTCACATTTTTGAGCATCACACATAAGATTCCATAATGGATGTTTTTTGGATTCAATCTTATTATCTAAAACCGGATCAAAACCACGGATAAATAAAATGCATTTGTTTCCTTCTATCTTTCTTAATTCATCCGGGAACATCAGCTCTCTCCCAAGTACATCATAATTTCTGGTTGAGTTTCCCTGTTTACCAAGTGTTTCTCCATTTGTCCGCTTATCAATCGTCGCTTTTCCCATCAATTCACTCAATTCTTTCTGTGTACCAGGTCCATTCCCACCAAGATAGATCATTGTGTCACAGTTAGCCATAATTTTTTCGTGTTCTCCATCTTTGTACCTGGTCTTGATCTGACTCAAATCCTGAATAATGATGATTGAACTAATATTACGGCTTCGCATAGTTGATAACAGCGAAAGAAAATCTTCCGGAAGCGCAACATTGTCAAACTCATCCAGCAAAAAAGTTACATGTACCGGCAATGGCCCTCCATGTACAAAGTCCGCTTCATAATATAAACGTTGAAACATCATTTTATAGAGAATACCAACCAGAAAATTATAAGTGGTATCATTATCTGGAATAACGCAGTAAATTGCAGTTTTTCTTGTTCCAATCAACGGAATATCTATCTCATCATCATCTAAAATAGAAAGCACTGCCTCCGTCTCCACTGGAGCTAATCTTGCATTTGCAGAAATAATAATGGAACGAACCGTATCTGCAGCTCCTCTCATGGATTTGTTATAATTGAGTATTGCTTTATGATTTGGACTTTCTTTTTCCAAATCCTTCATGATTAGATCCAGTGTTGAATCCAGCTTTGCCCCCGTTCTTGGATCTTCTCTTACCTCCGCAAACTTTAACAACTCCATTACTGCACGTACATTATGTATTTTGGGAATTTCCGGATCATGGATTCTACGAAGGATTTCTTTGACATCATCCTCTCCATTTTCCTTCTTACATTCCCAAATATTTTTTGGAACGCCTTCTAGCCATACATAATAAAACAACGCCTGCAATAACATGCCCTCGGCTTTTTCCCAAAACGGATCATTCGAAGTTGATCCTTTGGGCGTTGTGTTGGCAATCAGGTTTGTGATCAGTTTTAAAATATCTACTTCATTTTGAATATAACGAAATGGATTAAAATGCGATGACTTCAACATTTCTTCTTCATTCAGAAGATTTAACACCTTAACATCGTAACCATTTCGCTTTAAAAAACCGGAAGTATCTCTGTACAGTTCACCCTTGGGATCTGTAATAATAAAAGAACTGGACATCTGCATTAACTGCGGCTTTACAAAACGATATGTTTTTCCAGAACCACTTCCTCCGATAACCAGAATATTATTGTTTAAATCTGTATGCCTGGTATCTAATGTCATTTGAATATTCTGAGACAACATGCGATTCCTGGTATTTACAATTTGTGCCCGACTCATTCCTGCCATTACATCCGCCTTCCTTCTTTCCATCTTCTCTTCAGAACAACTATATTTTTTTCATCATCCGGATCTTTTGATAAATCCGCCAGTCTTTTATTGACCTTTTTTACATCTGCATACTGTGCAGATCCCATTTCTTTTCCAGGAAGATAATTTTTTCTGCTGGTAATGTACATTAAAACAAGCCATAGATAAATCAGTCCAAGTATCGATATTGTTTTCCATGTATACTGATTAAAATATCCGGCAAAAGGATCTTCAAGAACAGCCTTCATATTTTCTTCCCATTCAAATATAGTAATTCCCTGCTGCATTCCTCCCGCAAAATAATATCCGGCAATGCAGACCAAAGCAGCTCCTAATATTATCATCATTGTCGAATATGGTTTTTTCTTTGGCCGCATTATATTTTTTTCTCCTTCCCGGTTCGCTGTATTTTCTTTTTATTTACCTGGTCTTTTACCGAATCAAAATATCTGAGATAAAGTTCTTCTCCCTTCATTGAACCCAGAATATTATTATTTACATCATATATTTTGTAATCTTTTTCTTTATCCAGTGCAGTTAAAATTGATTTTCCATTATAAGCGTCCCGGAGGTTTTCCTTCTTCAGCCACAGAAACTTCATCTCTTCTCCATAGGTCCCCGGTACTCTGGTTTTAATTGCTCTATCATTTTCCCCCCATATCATTGGAATTGACTTGCGTTCTGCCATATCTGCTTTTTCATCTTCCATATATGTTTTCCCAATGGTGATGTCAAACCTTTCCGGTTCCTTTTCCAGTGATATTGCCTTATAACTTTGTTCTTCCGCCACCAGTGATTTCTGACTCAGATCGGACACATATTCCAGATTTTCCGCTTTGATTTTGTGAGGACTTCCATTTCCAGATAAATCCTCTACGATAATCTCATCATCATTTTTCAGGTTTGCCGTATATGACACACCAGGATTTTTCTGTTCCAACGGCGGCACAACAGACTCTTTTGGAATCCATATCCCTCCCCATTGTTTTTTTGATAATCCAAGTCCTTTACCTGCAATTTTTATATGCGTTTCTGTTTCATCAATAATCTGACTTTTTTTATTTTCAGGATCATATACAAATGGTATTTTTACCTGTGCCTCATTTTTTAGCCGCTCCGCACGATCCCGAAACTGAATCACTTCCGCAAGAGTCCCAACTTTTTTTTGATCCACTCCTGCGGTATGTGCTTTTGGGTCAATTTTTTTTGACGCTTTTACATAATCAATCACCTTCCCCTGATAATCTTCGCCAAACCGTTCTTTCATATCTTCATCAAATGTCTCTTCTGATGTTGCAGCTCCCACGTTATTTGTGAACTCTTCCATTGTCTCTGTACGATTATTTTCCTCATAATTCTGTTCAGACTGCTCTTTTGACAAACCACACTTCACATCTTCTTTTATCTGTTCGTTCTTATACCTGGATAATAATTCCTGCATCATAGACAAGTCTTTTTCTGCAATGATCAACTCTACCGAATCTTTTTTCCCTGATCTTAAAGGCTCAAATGCATGATATAAAATCCCATACTTTTTTGAGTCTTTCTGTAATTTTCGGTAAATCTTTTTATTAACAGTAACGGCAACCATAGCTTGTCCATTTGACCTGGATTTTAAATTTTTTATATTCGTCTTTCCACTCACTTTTCTATATGGCGCATCCATCATTGCTCTGATCAGAAACGTCATTAATTGCTTTGCAAGTCTGGCAGCATCTTTCGACACCTGGTATGCAAGTTTTATTCCCTCTACTTCCATATACATAACCTGCACTGCATCGCTTCCGCCATTCATCATTTATTCCTCATCTCCTCCTGTTTCATCTGCTTTCATATTTTCTGATAAGCCGTATAAATCGTTTTCTTCATTTAGAAGCGTTTCACATAAATCCGTTAATTCTGTTTCTGGTAAATCTTTTTCAAGAAGTGAAAAAATAAATTCGTTCGTCATTCCTCCATTCATGAGACGTCTGATAGAAAGTATCTGATTTTTGTCATACTTCTTGTTAACCATAATTTCAAAAATTTTTCCTACCTGATCATCCTTTTCCAGTTTAGAAAACTCTTTTTTCATATGACGTCTTAATAGAATCTGAAAAAAAGAAACCCGTTTTTCTGATTTTTCCTGTTCCTTTTTTAAATCCATCATAAGAACTCGATGATCCAGCAAATCATAACCATCCTCATTCTCATATCCGGTCATGTTGTCCGGATGTTCCGCTTCTTCACTTCCGGTCATATTGTCCGGATGTTCCGCTCCCTCACTTCCGGTCATGTTGTCCGGATGTTCCGCTTCTTCACTTCCGGTCATGTTGTCCGGATGTTTCCCTTCTTCACTTCCGGTCATGTTGTCCGGATGTTTCTCTTCCTCACTTCCGGTCATGTTGTCCGGATGTTCCTCTTCTTCACTTCCGGTCATGTTGTCCGAAAGTTTTTTTGTTTTTTTCTGATGTAACTGCAGAGCTTCCATCACGGCATTTACTACTGTTTTTTCTAAACTGTTCTCATCTTTCGATTCTTCACTTCCGGTCACATTGTCCGGATGTTTCTTCTGATGTTTATCCTGTCCTATTCCATACTCCCTACGGCGCTGACACATTTCAAAAACTGTATCAGATGACTCAAATATACGTTTTACTTCATTAAATGGCATATCTGCCTGATACGCTTCTGTAATCTCATTAACATACATTGTTCCTGCCATCCGACTCAAAGCTTCCACCGAAAGTTCCATCCATTCAAGCGGAGCTGCATAACATAATAATCTTCCAACTGATGCCACTGCCTGAGTATCATGAAATCTTGGTGTAAGCAAATACTCCCATACTTCTTTTCTGATTCCTCCAAGACTTAAAATAAGATTCAGCAGCATCTCCTGTGCCTCAGATGTTTGTGTGGGTTCTCCCGTTTCCGTATCATATGCCTGCTCAACTGACCTTTTTCCCTCATCCCTGCATTCCATACCATTCAGCTCATCCAGTTGTAAAATATGTGTGTCTTTCATTTCATACATAAACTAACGTCCCTTCTTTCTTCCTTTTATGTTCTCTGGTACTGTTTCCGCTCCATGCTCCCTCATCTGATTCAACATTTCATCATCTGCTGGTTCATATTCTTTCATAACTCTCTGATAATCTTCTTTTAATTCCTGCATAGCCTCCAACTGCTTCCTTTTTTCATACAAATTTCCTTTCAATTTTTTTTCATAAGCAGTTTCATGATCCAGAAATTTTCTAAGTTCATCCTTTGTATGTGGAAACTGTTTTACCACATCCTTTAACTTCTGATACTCTAGTGCTTCTTTTTTAAAAGACTCATTTCCTTCCTGAAATAGCAGGAACGCCCCTTCCAATTCTTCCAGTTTTTCATACTTAGACCACTCTTTTTGATAGGATCGTACTTCTGTCCTATGTTCTTTCTCTTGATCTTTCAAATTTTTTATACTATCCAGACTTTCATTGATAGCATCCTCCAGATCTTCTACCGTAGTGCAGTCATTCTTCATAATTAGATCAATCTGATATTCCGTCTTGCGCAGCTGCTTTATTCTTTCTTTGGTTTCACTATATAATGGTCTTTTCCCATAATTCGGAAAAATTCCAAGACGATATAATCTCGCATATTGCCTTCTCAGATATGGATTTTTTGTATCGTAGGAAACAGAGCAGTAATATAATTTTTTTGAAACTAATATCCATCTTTCTGTTGGTATTTCTTCTCCATATTGCGGAAGTTCACTATGGAACAATTCAATCCGCTTCTTTATCATTGAAAGCGTGTAGTCTCCTCCCAACGTCTGAGTTCTTCGAAAACGTTGCATTTCTGAATTGCGTACTGCCATATACATTCCGTACCGTTCGCTGTTTCCATACTTAATTTCATATCCGTCATCTCTCATAAGTTGTTCAAATTCTTCAAAGTTACTGCTTGACATAATCAGCCTGTCTATCTCATCTCTCAGATAGTCAGACATAGAATATTCTTCTGATGCCTCTTTTCTATATTTGCGATTTCCATGAATCTTCTTATCTTTTGAAAAGTTATTACTTCCGGTCATTTTGTCCGAAAGTTTTTTATTACGTCTTGTCCTTTTGCGTTCCATAGCATATTCTAAAAAAGTTTTTCCTGTATCATCCTTTAACTCATGCAGTCCCTGTTCTTTACACAACTGATCAACAAGCGGCTGCAATTTACGTTCCCAGTCATTCTTGTTATAACGATACTTGCAACCAGTTCGAAAATTCACGCTATTGAATATAATATGTGCATGCATATGTTCAGTATCTGTATGTGCACTATAAACGACTTCGTAATCAGATAATTCGTTCTCACAAAACCTGCCTGCAATCTCCATTGCCAACTCCGGCGATACATGTTCTTTCGGACTCCAGGAAATAATCAGATGATATGCCAGCCGATTATTTTCATATCCCCTTGTCCCTGGAACTGGTTCCTTTCCATATTGTTTTTTTGTATCGATCATCTCCTTCAACGCAGTTTCACATCTACAGTTACAACTTCCGGTATACAACCCGCCTAATGTCTTTTCCGGTTTTAAAATATAATTGATTGCAGATTTTAAATGTGAATAAGTTCCTCCTCTGCCACTTCCAGGATGTATCGGTGGATCAATGAAATGAAGAACTGCCATTCTACCTAAATCTGGACGGTCGTTTTTCTTTTTCTGCCGTTCCGATTTCTAAAACTTTTCGTCTCTCTGTTTCGATCTGTTCTACACTCTCTTTCATGTACATCAGATACTCATATTTAAAATCCCCTTTTAAAAATCCATGTCCCAATGCTTTCGCTATCTCATCTTCCAAATTTATCATCTGTTCCATGTTCTCAACAGATTTTAATCTTTCAAGCATTGCTTCCATCTGTGGCTCCATCTTTTTCTCTCCTCTCGTACAATTCAATTATTTTGTTCATCAAAGCGAATAATTTCTTCTTTTCATAGTCCGTGTAATAATGCATATTTACATTTTTTACAATCTGATTGATATTGTTGCCAATCCGATTTATTTCATAAACCATTTGCTTATGAACAAGAAATGCTTCCTTTGTCTGTCCAGGTGCAGCTCTTCCCATATCAGTATCAATCAGGCGTCTTATATATTCTGATGAATTAATTCCATATATTTTGCACTGCCTCTCCAAATGTAACACCTGATCTTCCCGTATACGAAAATTCTTATGGATCTTTCTGCCTTCGCAGCTCAATGTTTTATTTTCCATCCGGCATTTTCCCACCTCCCATTTTTCTTCTATTATGAACAATTTTTTTTCTCATTTCGACGTACTAAAAGAAACGATTTTGCCTTTTTCTTTTCTTTTAGGAAAAGTTTGATATTTTTCGAATCAAAATCTCTCAAAAGGGTATTAGGGGTGTCCCCTAACAAGACGTGCGCATTGTGCACGCAGCATTTGTACTGTGGTACAAATGCGTATCTTGCCATTGATTAAAAATCAATGGTTTTATAAACACCTGAACAAATAAAAGAAAATGATGATTCTATCTCTACTTCCGGACAACGTGACCGGAAGTTACCACATACTATGGCATAACGTATTAAGGCTATCTGAATATATAAGTCATATGTAGTTTTATGAAACATAAAAAAAGAAGATGCCACATTTGACACCTTCTCATTTCATATTACTTTATCTTCTTCTCTGTGAAGTTTTTCGAATCATCATATCTTCTTCCGGATTTTCCTGTAACTGTTTTTGAACTAACAAAACATCTTCCTGTGCATATCCTGTAAACATCGCAATCTCTTCCGTACTAAGTCCACTGTTTCTAAGCATATTTTTGATTGTTTTAAGTTTTTCCAGTTCAATTCCCTGCTCAATTCCCTGCTCGATTCCCTGCTCAAGTCCCTGTTCAATTCCTTGCTCGATTCCCTGCTCGATTCCCTGCTCAAGTCCTTGTTTTAATGCTTTTTCTAAAATTCTGTCAGTTTCAAGTTCTAAAACCTTTCCACCCATAACAGCACCAATCCTTTCTTTTAAATTCTGCTCTGAATCTAATACATAATCTGAAATCCTTTCCATCAGTTCTGCAAGACGTGTACATAATTCAACCTCTTCATCCGATGAAAGTTCACGTTTTAAATCCATGACAATAGATTCAAATTCACGCACAAGCTCCGCCGACTTTTCCGGATCCGATCCAATCACAGCGATCTCTTTCTCATACCGCATGATGTAGAATGGCAGAAAAAACAGGAGCTTCTTCTTAAAAATATCATCCTTCGTATATTCCTGCAACTTAACAGTTGGTATAGCATATATTATATGCTGTCCATCTGGCATATTGAGCTTCACCCGCAAATAATCCGGTGTATTCTGATTATGTCTCAGATACAGCACACAGGAATGTGGAAAATTCATCTCAAACATACCTTCTGCTAAAGCAGCACCTTCCAGTGCCGCTGCAAAATCATATTCAATCATCCGTATTCCCATGTTTCCTCTGGTACTACTCTCACATTCTAAATGATATAATTTATCACCTATACCAAGATATGAGTCCGTGATAATCTCTCCAGATTTTGTGTGATGTTCATTACGATACTGATTAATTTTTATATCTTCCGAATAAGTTGTATGAAAGACTTCATTAATAACCGGTATGACAAGTTTCGGCATCTTTTCTAACATGGTTCGAAACACATCATCAAATATAGTATTGTTTTCCATTTCATCTGCTCCTTTATATATTATAACAAATTATTACCTGAAAAAAAAGAGGATGTTCCATATCAATCTCTGACAACCGTCTTTTATCGAATTCCCCTTTTTCTCCGCATTGCAGTATTTTCTTTTTCATTTACTACATGCATTTCATCATTCCGTCCTTCAAATTCCAGGAAACGATAATCCGTCTGATAATTTTTATCCGGAAACGACAGCATCTCTCTGCTTCGCAGACTAAAATAATCTTTTGTATCTCCTCCGACAATGATATGATCCACTACCGGTATCCCGATAAGGCTTCCAATCTCAATCATCCTGGCTGTGAGTTTAACATCCTCCATCGAGGGCACAACACTTCCTGATGGATGACAATGTAACATGATCATGCTTGCTGCATTTGAAAGAATTGCCGCTTTCAGCATTTCCCGTGGTGTCGTAATCGCCTGATTGATTGCACCCACACTGGCTATATGTCCGTTGATCGGAGTTCCATCACTCCTCAGGTTAATGATACAAATCACTTCCCGATCCATCTCTCCAAGAAGTTCCCCAATAACCTGTACTGCATCCTCTGCTGTCTTAATTTTGTGATCTGATAATAATGGAGGATCATGTACCAGTCTTACAGATACCATATCCAATTTATATGGACTTTCTATTTCCATCCTGCTTTTCCTCCCCTCCAAAATCGACCTGAAGAAAAAAAT
>ERZ1026776.1101-NODE-1101-length-15953-cov-49.216946_pt1 | contig 15953 bp, 10 predicted proteins | sample MGYA00380125_ERZ1026776 | MGnify/ENA primary metagenome ERZ1026776 (study PRJEB33269, sample SAMEA4719761) | human gut metagenome | biome: human-associated habitat; feature: organic feature; material: feces | place: Cameroon | collected 2013-10 ...
ATGCAACAGACAACAGGAAACTCTTCAAGATAGGTTGCAACTTCTCTTCCGAGAAGGGAACGATAGATGATTGGAAAGTCAAAGAATACAACTAATGAATCCGCCCGATAGCAATCCAAAAGCTATCGGACGGATTTGCTTTATTTGCTTTATTTGCTTTATTTTTCTTTACTTTATTTTTTCTTTACAGAAGTTTTGCAAGTAGCATCCTGCCGTCCCCGAAGGGGGCGAACAGGAGCAAGACTGGATGTGGTTCGCCCCCTTTGGGGACGCTTTCTCCCTACTATTGGTTGTCCGCAGGTTCCATGACCTTCGGTCATTCCACCAGCGGTTATTGAAAGTTGGCCCCCTTCGGGGACCGAAGGTTACTTGCGAAACTTGAATAAAAAAGATGTAATATGTAACTTTGCAGCACAAAAAAATGAGAAAAAGCTTCAAAAACATGGGCAAAGAGGGATTTATTGCATTTTTAAACAAAACCAAAACATCAAAATATTATATTCCGTTCAATATCCGTTTATCCTGCATATTTTCAGCTTTTTATAAAATATGCTTATATTATCTTTGTTATGAAAGATTGTGTTATCTGCACGGAAAACGGCAAGAGAGAAAGAAATGGTTTTTCCAAGAATTATTAGCAGAAAGTAGCACTCGGGGCTAAGAAAATGTGCCTCAGATAGCACTTTTCACCCCTACAGAAGGGTAAAAAGAGAGGGGCAAAGGAAGGTTGGAGAGGGCTCGAAAAAGCTATATTTAGAACATATTTTACATTATTCACAAGAGTAAGAGGAAGGAAAAAGGGAACAAGAAGAGAGGTAAAGCCCCTTAAGCCCCCCTTACCGGAACATAAAGCAAACTGTCAAACGAATCAACAATAGCACATAACAAACTAATTATCAATGGCTTATTTTTAATAAAAGTTTTCAGAAATACTTTTCTTCAGAAGTTCTATCCGGTCATTTCCGGTCATGGTCATTTTCGGTCATTTTGGTTTCGGGGGCGCTAAATCCCCTTATAGTATAATATAAATATATATTTATATTATACTATAGAATAAATGACCAAGTTCCATTTGAAAATGACCGAAAATGACCATGACCGAAAATGACCGGGGGAAATGAACATGCAAAAATAGCATTTAGTTAAATTACAATATATCAACCACTTACACTATTTTTACAATCTTATTTCCGTAAAAACTTGATTTCGGCTTTAAAATTTCGTATCTTTGCACTGGCAATCGAAAGAACAGCCTTATGTGCCTCAGGGCGGTCATCATAGAAGACCGCAGCGGGTCTTAAATGATGGCAGGCGCCGGTCATCTATTAAGACCAGAAAAAGCACAGAAAACGGGGCTTTCTGGGTAGTTGTGATTTACAAGAACTCTTAAAACGAAACAGAGTATGATTAACTACAGCATCGTAATGCGCAGCGTGAACGCAAACCTTTTGGAGATCAACCAGGCAAAGTCACGCATCAACCAGGCTAAGCAGGAGGGTAAGAATCCTGACCAGAAGGACCTTGACCTCGTGAAGACCGAGAAGCAGAATGCGTTCGCCATCTCGCAGTACACCGATGTGATGACCATCGAGAAGTTTGCCAAGCACATCACTTCTCACGGCAGTGTGTATTCAAGAGCTGACATCAGCGCCATCCTCTACATGGCAGTGGACTGCATGAGAGAGATGCTGCTCGAGGGCAAGAAGATTCGTCTGGGCGACCTGGGCGATTTCTCTCTCCTGCTCGGCTCCAAGGGCGCAGAGACTGCCGACAAGTTTACGGCGCAGAACATCACCCAGGTGAAGGTTCAGTGGGAGCCTGGCAAGGAGTTCAAGAACCTGCTCGACGACGCCGAGTTCAACCTCGTGGCTAGCCGCAGCGCCCAGGCTGCCGTGCTGAAGGCCATCAAGGAGGGCAAGAGCAACGTTGACCTCAACGCCCCTATCGACCCTGATGGCGGCGACGACGGCAACGGCGGAAGCAGCACTACTGGCGGCGGAAGCAATGCAGGCGGTAGCGGAACCACCGGCACCGAGGGTGGCGGAACCAAGGGTGACACGGGTACTTCCGGCGGCAACACCGGAGAGGGCTCAGGCAAGACCGACCCAGGTTCCAGTGACGGCGACAACACGGATGTAACTATCTAGCCGATGAGAGAGTGCCATAAGTATCTTGCCTAGGGTATAATCCGTGCCTAAAAACTAAAAGATGATGAAAAAAGAAACTTGGAAAATGGTGATTCAGATAGCCATCAGCATCCTGACGGCTATCGCCACCTCGCTCGGCGTAACGAGCTGCATGTAAGCTAAAAAAGAAACTGAAAAGAAAAGCAAACCGCTCCACCTATTTATATATATAGGCGGAGCGGTTTTTACAGCAGATTCACATACTCTGCCGGCTTCATGCCATACTGCTTCTGGAAGCACTTGGCAAAATAGCTGGAACTGCTGAAACCAGTCATTTCGCTCACTTCGCTGATGCGATACTTGCGCTCCTGCAACAGGCGGGCAGCCGTGCTGAGACGTATCGCCTGTATCAGTTCGTTAGGCGTTACCGCCAGCAGCGTCTTTACCTTATTAAATAAGGAGCTGCGACTCATGCCCAGCTTATCTGCCAGGAACTGTACGTTTAAATCCGGATTCGCAAGATTGTCTTTTATCAGCTTCTCCAAATCCACCAGGAACCTGCGCTCTGGAGAATAATTCTCTTCCTCTGCTGCAGATGATTCCGCCGAAGAGGCAAAAGATACAAATTCTGCTGCTGGCCCTGATGATAGTCCTGCTAATGGTCCTGCAGATAATCCAGCTGATGGTCCTGCAGAAGAATTTGCAGAAGAAGCCTTAGCTGAATCCCCGGCGGCTGTTTCCTTAGGGAATCGGAATATCAGCGTGCGGCGCATTTCTATCAGCTGGTTCACACTCGCCACGAGATATTTCATCGAGAACGGCTTGGAGATGAACACATCAGCTCCGCAAATCTTGCTCTGAGCCTTGCTATCCTCATCAGTCTTCGCCGACAGTATGACGATTGGCAGATGGCAGATACTCTTGTTCTGGCGCACCTTCTGGCAGAATTCAACTCCGTTCATCACAGGCATTATCCAACTGGTAATAATCAAACTCAGCTCGTCGTGCTTAGACAATATACGCAGTGCCTGCACGCCGTTATCTGCCACCAGCATTCTGTATTTTCCTGACAGAGAGTTTACGATGAAATCTCTCATGTCCTTATCATTCTCCACTACCAGGATGGTAGGGCGATTGTCCATAGGAGCCTCAGGAACAGGCTCAGAAGATGGCTCAGAAGATGGCTCAGAGGCTGATGCTGAAACTGCCGATGATTCAGCCGATGATTCTGCCTCCATCAGCTCTACCCTATTGCCATCGAGCAGCTTGTCTACGAGAACCAGCATTCGCTGGGAATTGCGGCTGAAAACATCTATCAAACCATCCATCTCGTCGACGTTCTTCATATCATCCTTATTCATACGATTCTTCCTCGAATCATCATTCTTCATATCGTCCTCCATCAATCCCTCCTTCACTTTCTGCCACTTCTCCTTCAGAGCATCCAGCGGACCGAGAATCAGGGTGAGCGGAATGCGGATTTCGCGGGCAACCATAGCGAAGAACTGCAGGCGAGCATCGCGCAGCTCCAGCTCCTTCTTCTCTGCCAAACTATCCAGCTCCTGCTGATGGCGAAGCTTCAGCTTCTTCCATTCATACCATACGAGCAGACCGATGAGAAGCAGATAGATGAACTTGGCTGGAAGCGACCACCAGAATGGCGGATGTACTTCTATCTGAAGCGTTGCCTCGTTCTCAGACCACACGCCGTCGTTGTTGGTAGCCTTCACACGGAAGGTGTAGCTGCCGGCTGGCAGGTTATCATAGGCGGCACGGGGTTCGTGGGTGGTGGTCCATTCATTGTCGAATCCATCGAGCTTATAGCTGTAGAGATTCTTCTCGGGAGAAACGTAGCTCATCGACGAGAACGAGAAGGTGACGGCATTCTCATCGTGAGAGAGACTGATTTTATCCACCTTGTCCAACGCCTCGGGAAGCTTATCGGAACCCACCTCCAAGCGCTTGTTGAAGAGCGAGAGAGAAGTGATTGCCACAAGCGGCACTATATGATTGAGCTTAACCTGCTGCGGACGGAAGGCGTTGAAGCCCTGGGTGGTGCCGAAATAGATTCTGCCATCGGACGAGAGAAGACAGGAATTGGCAAGAAACTGGTCGCTGGTCAATCCGTCGAAACGGCAGAACATCCGTACCGGCTTGTTCTCGGAATACTGCACGATGCCCTTGCCCGACGACAGCCACATGCTGCCCCGGGCGAAGAGGATGGACTTGAAATCCTGACTTGGAGCATCGATGGCGATGCGGCGGAAGGTATCGCTGGATGGCAAATATTCGCACAGCCCCTGACGGGTGGCTACGAAGAGGCGACCCTTGCCGTCAATCTGAATGCTGTTTACCTGGTTGCTACCCAGCGAGCAGGTATCCTTCTCGCTGTAGAGATACTGCTTCCAGGTGTTGTTGCGGCGAAGACACCAGAGCCCGTTTTCCTGCGTGGCGAACCAAAGGTTGCCCTGCCGGTCTTCCTCCATATCCATGGTAAGACTGTTGAAGTACTTCACTCTTCTGAACTCCTGCTTCTGATCATCGAGCAGGAAGGCACCCAGCATGGATGTGGCCCAGAGGCGGCGTTTCCTGTCGCGGTAGAAATAGTAGCAGCTGCTGTTCAGTACGTAGCTGTCCATCCTGACGGGCGTCTGCACCCCCGTGGCCATGTTCATCCTGATGATGCCCCTGCCGTAGGTTCCCACCCACAGGTTGTCGCCATCCACAAACAGCGCATGGGCGTTGTATTTCGCCATCGCCTGCTTGCCTGGGAAATCTACGAAACTGTCGGTCTGTGGGTCGTAGCAGTCGATACCGGCATCGTCGGAGGCTATCCAGATGCGGTGGCGGCTATCCTCGACAAAGCGGCTCACCACGCTGCCCTGCAGTCCGTCCTGGGTAGGGAAATACATGTCGAAGCGGTTGCGCATGGCAGAAGACGGGATGTAGCCCACGCCTCCGTAGTAGGTGCCTATCCAGAGTCCATCTTCCCTATCCCTCATGATGCCGTAGACGAATCGCTCGGCGGTGCGGCGTGCAGGATTCTCCACCTCGGATAGCATGCGCCACTGGTTGGTCATCCTGTCATATTCCAACAGTCCGTCGTTGCTGCCTATGAGCACATAGCGGCTGTCGCCATAGAGTTTGTGGATGAAATCCATGCCGTTGCCCGGCACAGGGGGGATGAGCAGTTTGGCAAAGCCGTCGTTGCTCACGCGGAAGAGTCCTTCCTTTCGGGTTCCCACCAGGATGCTGCCATCTGCATTTGCCAGCATCGCCATACCCCTGAGCTGGGTAGCATCCCCTTTCAGGACGAAAGGCTTGAAGGAATCGGAAGATTTCTGAAGGCGGAAGAACGAAGCCCCTGCCTTGCGGCTGAGCGCCCACACCTGGCTGTTGACATCGATGAGCACGCAATCTATATTGCCCCTGCTCGCCTTCATGGGATAATGGTGGCAGTAATGGCTGGTAAGGTTGTATTTGAAGATGCCCTGGGTTTCGGTGGAAATCCATGCGTTATGCTCCCCGTCAACAACAATATGGTTGACGGCGGAAGTGATTTTTTCATCGAGTTTCCGGAATTGCTCAGTAGCAAAACTGAAGAGGAAGACTCCCTTCCGGGTTCCCACCAGCAGGCCTTCGTCAGCGACGCAGAGTGCCTGAATATCCTGGTCCATCTGCATGGCAGCATTGTAGTAAGTGATTACCTGGTAGCCGTCGTAGCGGCAGAGTCCGTATTCGGTGGCAAACCATACAAAGCCGTCTTTATCCTGCACAATGCTCTTCACGGCATTGCTGGGCAATCCCGTGTTCATGGTGATGGAGCGCACCTGCGGATTTCCGGTCATATTCCTGCCCCATGAGCTGGCGGGCGCCATTGCCAAGCAAAGGGCACCAGCCAGGATTATCATCATTTTCTTCATTATCCAAAAAATTCAGTTAAGTTCTTATTCTAGCCCATCCTATCTCTCTTATACTTCTATTATATACTTCGAGTTATTTATTGTTTCTTCTATTTATGAATCTCTCCATTCATTATTTCTTTCTGATACTTTCGCGGTATTTCAGCGGTGAAGTATGCAGATGCTCCCTCACGTACTTGCCGAAAAACGAGGTGTTGGAGAAGCCCAGAATACCCGATACTTCCTTGATAGACATGGAGGTGGAGCGCAGATAGTACGTAATATCGGCAAGGGTGTATTCCGTAATCCAGTCGATGGCCGTCTTGCCCGAATGACGCTTGCAGATGATGGAGAGGTACTTGGGCGTGATGCAGAGCTGGCGGGCGAAATACTCCACCGGGCGATGCTTGATGTCCTCCTGCTGCAGATTCTCCAGAAACTTGTCGAAGAGTTCGATGGTGCTGGAGTTCAGATCGTCTGCCGACATATCCTCGAGCAGCATGTTGCTCACAGCCAGCAGGGCGCTCTTGAGCAGCGTCTCCACTATCTCGCGGCGATAAGGCTTCCACGAGGTGCGCTCGCTGAAGCTGGTGTCGAGGCAGAGGCGCACCAGTTCGGTGAACTTGGCGTAGAACTTCATATCCACCTCGTTCATCTTCAGCACGGAAACCTTGCTCACGTACATGGCACGGTTCCACACCGAGATATGCGACTGAAGGATGCTGAGCAGCCCATGATTGCTTACGCACATTGCCGTGCACGCAAAGTCGTCCGACACCTCCCTGATGTCGAGTATGGAATTAGGGGGACTGATAAAGATGTCGCCCCTTTCAACCTTAAATTCCCGCCCGTTGAGTTCAGCCCTCAGGCTTCCCCTGTGGCAAGATGCAATCATGTTCATCTGGAACCTCATCGGGTCGGGGTTCTGCAACACCTTGACATTGTCGATGATCAAGATATCCTCGTCGAGATAGCTGGCGCTGATCTCGGCACTCTGCGCAAACTCACCTTCCTCGATGCGTTGCTTCACGTCCTTCTGTTCTTTCATTAAATATTTCTTTATTAAAACGCTTCCCTGTACTTATTTTCATCCTTATCCTCCAGCATGGAGAGATAGCTCTGGTAGCGGCTGGCTGCGATGTAATGATTCTCCACTGCCTTGATGACGGCACAGCCTGGTTCGTGGGTGTGGGTGCAGTCGGAGAACTTGCAGTCTTGCGAGAACTTGAAAATCTCCTTGAAGTAGCTGGTGAGCTCCTCCTTCTCTATATCGAAGGTTCCGAAGCCCTTGATGCCCGGAGTATCGATGAGATAGCCGCCCCCAGGCAGAGAGAGCATCTCGCTGAAGGTGGTGGTGTGCATTCCGCTGTTGTGCGCCTCGCTGATTTCTGCGGTGCGCTGGGCTGCATCGGGGATGAGCTGGTTGATGAGCGTGGATTTTCCCACGCCGCTGTTGCCGCTGAGCAGCGATTTCCTGTCCTTGATGAGCGGGCGCAGCTCGTCAACTCCTTCGCCTGTTGCCGCCGAGATTTCCACGCACTTGTATCCGATGGTTTCATAGAGGGTGCGCATCATTTTCTCGTAGTGCAGCTCTTCCTCTGAGAGCAGGTCGCACTTGTTGAACACGATGATGACAGGCACTCTGTATGCTTCGGCTCCGGCAAGGAAGCGGTCGATGAAGGTGGTGGATGTCTCCGGATAGTTCACGGTAACCACGAGCAGTGCCTGGTCTACGTTGGCAGCCAGGATATGGCTCTGCTTGCTGAGGTTGGGTGATTTACGGATGATATAGTTCTGGCGGTCTTCGATGGAAGAGATGAAGGCAGTGCCTTCCTGGTTGGTGATGAGCTGCACGTAGTCGCCCACCGCCACGGGGTTGGTGCTGCGGATTCCCTTCAGTCGGAAATTGCCTTTAATCTTGCTTTCAATCAGCTGGCCATCGTCAGTCTTGACGGTGTACCAGCTGCCTGTATTCTTAATAACGAGTCCTCTCATTATCACATATTAATAATGTAAGCCTGAAAAGAGAATCTTTTCTAGACTGTCATGATTTCCTTTTCCTTCTCGTCCATCAAACCTTCGAGCTGCTTGATGTACTTGTCGTGAAGCTTCTGCAAATCATTCTCTGCATCCTTCTCCAAGTCCTCAGAAAGACCATCCTTGATAGCCTTCTTCAGCTTCTCCTTCACTTCCTGGCGCACGTTGCGAACCTCAATCTTGGCACGCTCGGCAATCTTGTTACACTGCTTAACCAGCTCCTTGCGGCGCTCGCCAGTAGGCTGAGGAATACCGAGGCGGACAATCTCGCCATTGTTCTCAGGAGTAATACCCACACCGCTATCCATGATAGCCTTCTCGATGTCCTTGATGGCCTTCTTGTCCCAAGGGCGGATGGCGATGGTACGCGCATCAGGAGTTGTTACGGTGGCTACCTGGTTCAGAGGAACCATGCTGCCATAGCTGTTAACACGCACGCCGTCGAGGATTGCTACGTTGGCGCGACCTGCACGGATATGAGAGAGTTCTTCTGCGAGATACATCGCAGCCATCTCCATACGCTCTGCTGCAGAATTCAAAGTTTCTTTTACGTCGATCATAGTCTGTATATTTTTATTTTTTATTATTTTATTAATTCCAATCTTTTGAGTTCCTCGCCCACATAGTTGGTAAGTTCCACAAACTGCGGGATGCTGAGCTGCTCAGGGCGCTTGGTCATGATGTCGGTGGTGTAGAAATCAGCGCGAGGGGTTACACCCGGAAACATCTGCTTCAAGCTCACGCGCAGCATCTTGCGGCGCTGGTTGAACACGGTCTTCACCAGTCGCTTGAAGAGCTTCTCATCGCAACCCAGGTCGGTCACCTTGTTGCGGGTCATGCGAATTACGGCACTCTTTACCTTTGGAGGTGGATTAAACACGCCCTCGTCTACAGTAAAGAGATACTCCACATCGTACCATGCCTGGATGAGCACGCTGAGGATGCCATACGCCTTGTTGCCTGGCTCGGATGCCATGCGCAGCGCCACCTCTCGCTGAATCATGCCGGTGCAGCAAGGAATGAGATCCTTGTAGTCGAGCATCTTGAAGAAGATCTGCGAGGAAATGTCGTAAGGGTAATTGCCCGTGAGCACGAACTGCTTTCCGTCGAAAATCCCGTTGAGATCCATTCTCAGGAAATCCTCGCCAATGATATTGTCCTTCAGCTGAGGGAAGTTTTCGTGCAGATAGGCCACCGACTCGGAGTCGATTTCCACCGCCTTCACGGGACGGGGCTTCTCTACGAGATATTGCGTAAGCACACCCATTCCCGGTCCGATTTCGAGCACGGGAATATCAGGGCAGGCATCCACCGTATCGGCAATGCGCTTGGCTATGTTGAGGTCAGTAAGGAAGTGCTGACCCAGATTTTTCTTTGGCTTTACAGCTTTCATCATTCTCTATCTGTTTCCGACCTTTCGGTCTGTTTGTTATTTCTTACTATATATATTTTGCAAAAATACGATTATTTTTCGAGAAATCATCGCTTAGATGCGATTTTTTTTATCTTTTATATAAAAAAGAGGAAATAAAAAGGGGCAGAAGCGTTTATTTATGCTAAAAATATGCAGAAACCGCACCATATAAGCGATAAAAGTATTACCTTTGCACTATGATGGAAAAGAAAAAGATAGCAAACAATATCTGGAAGGTGGCTCTCTCGCTGTTTCTGGGCGGAGCCATCCTCTACTGGATGTATCGCGGATTTGACTTCAGGCAGGTGGAGGACGTGGTGCTCCACAGGATGAGTTGGACCTGGATGCTGCTGTCGTTCCCCTTTGGCATCTCGGCACAGCTCTTCAGGGGCTGGAGATGGAAACAGGCGCTGGAACCCATCGGCGAAAAGCCCCGAAGCGGCGTCAGCATCAACTCCATCTTCATATCCTACGCCCTGAGCCTCGTTATCCCGAGATCGGGTGAATTTGCAAGATGCGCCGTACTGAAAAGATGGGACGGAATCTCGTTTCCCAAATCGCTGGGTACGGTGGTAACGGAAAGAGCCATCGACTCGCTGCTCGTGCTGCTCATCGCCGGACTGGTGTTTCTGATGCAGATTCCCGTGTTTCTGAACTTCTTCGACAAGACGGGCACCAGCATGGACAGCATCCTGGGCAAGTTTACCGCCACGGGCTACCTGGTTACCGCCATCTGCGGCGTTGCCGTGCTCATCCTGGCACACATCCTGCTCAAGAAGCTGGCCATATATAATAAGGTGAAAGCCACGCTGAGCGGACTGTGGCAGGGAGTGATTTCGCTGAAGGGCGTAAGGAACGTGCCCCTCTACATCGCCTTCACCTTGGGCATCTGGCTGAGTTATTTCCTGCACTATTATCTCACATTCCAGTGCTTCGAATCAACCAGCCATCTGAACCTGATGTGCGGACTGGTTACCTTCATCGTGGGCAGCATCGCCGTGGTGGTTCCTACGCCCAACGGAGCGGGTCCCTGGCATTTCGCCGTGAAGACGATGCTCATCCTCTACGGCATCCAGCAGAACGACGCCCTCTACTTCGTGCTCATCGTGCACTCCGTGCAGACGCTGCTCGTCATCCTGCTGGGCATTTACGCCTGGATAGCCCTGGCGTTTACCCCCAAAAAAGTAAATTATAATTTTTAAATAAAGATATTATGGCTGACATTAAGAATCTAAGTCCAGTTGAAATCTGGCGCAACTTCGACAAGTTGACACAAGTTCCACGTCCATCAGGACATTTGGAGAAAATTCAGGCTTATTTGCTCGACTGGGCAAAGGAGGCTGGCGTAGAAGCTTTCCAGGATGCTGCTGGAAACATCGTGATGCGCAAACCTGCTACTCCGGGCATGGAGAACAGAAAGGGCGTTATCATGCAGGCACACATGGATATGGTGCCTCAGAAAGCTCCTGAGAGCAACCACGACTTCGAGAACGACCCTATCGAAACCATCATCGATGGCGACTGGGTACGTGCCAACAAGACTACACTGGGTAGCGACGACGGTCTGGGCGTGGCTACCATCATGGCTGTGATGGAGTCTAAGGACTTGCAGCACGGACCTGTAGAGGGTCTCATCACCGCAGATGAGGAGACAGGCATGTATGGTGCCAACGATCTGCCTGAGGGCGAACTGAACGGAGAGATCCTCTTGAACCTCGACACAGAGGTATGGGGCGAGTTCGTAATCGGAAGTGCCGGCGGTATCGACATCACAGCAACACTCGACTATAAGGAGGTGGAGACAGACAAGGAAGATGCAGCCGTAAAGGTTACCCTGAAGGGATTGAAGGGCGGTCACTCAGGCATCGAGATCAACGAGGGCAGAGCCAACGCCAACAAGTGCATGGTTCGCTTCGTTCGTGAGGCTATCTCCGAGCTCGACGCACGCCTGGCTTCATGGAAGGGCGGCAACATGCGCAACGCCATCCCATTCCAGGCAGAGGTGGTATTGACTCTGCCAAAGGAGAACGTAGAGGCTTTGAACGACATGGTAGCTGACTGGAAGGACGAGTTCTGCGATGAGTTCAACGGCATTGAGAATGTCGAGAACATCGAGTTCTTCACCGAGAACGTAGAAACTCCAGCCACAGAGGTTCCTGCCGAGATTCAGGACAACCTGGTAGACGCCATCTTTGCCTGCCACGACGGCGTATTGCGCATGGCTCCATCCATGCCTGACATCGTAGAGACATCATCTAACCTCGCCATCATCGAAATAGGCGGCGGCAAGGCTGCCATCAAGATTCTGGCACGTTCTAGCCACGAGTATTACAAGATGTATCTGGCTACCATGATGGAGAGCTGCTTCAACATGGCTGGCATGAAGGTAGAGTTCAGCGGCGCTTACGGCGGCTGGAACCCTAACCCAAAGAGCGACATTCTGGAGCACGTATTGAAGGTATACAAGGAGCAGAACGGCAAGGACGGCGTGGTTCAGGCTGTTCATGCGGGATTGGAGTGCTCTATCATCCTGGGCAAGTATCCTAACCTGGATGTAGTATCATTCGGTCCTACCCTGCTCAGCCCTCACACTGCCAACGAGCGTTGCCAGATTAGCTGCGTGGCTCCATTCTGGAATCTGATGAAGCAGCTGCTTGCCGAGATTCCTACCAAGTAAAGAAGGAAGAAATTACAAAAAGATTAAAAAAGGAAGCCGGGAAAGAATTTTCTCGGCTTTTTTGTCCCTTTTCTCAATAAAAATCATTATCTTTGCACCCGATTTCGCAAGCACTGTAATATCTGCTAAGAAATGCAGCACAGCCAACTTGCATAAGTTTCATCAAATTAATAACAAAATGGACGATTATCACGCGGAGAACAATTATGAATTGTAGGCGTGGAGATTCAGCATTCAGAAAACAGCCCCGGAAATGACCGATAGGGGCAGAAAATCCAACCGCTAATCTCCATACCCAAACGTTTATTATTTTTTGGAGATTAGCAAACAATGAAGACATACTGGAACATAGACAAGACTCTGTCTCCACTCAACGAGTGGCAGCCAAACTGCTGGATACAAGTAACATGTCCAACTGATGAAGACCAGCGCCTGCTGGAAGAAGAATTCAAAATCCCTGATTATTTCCTTTCGGATATCAGCGATACTGATGAGCGTGCCCGCTACGAATACGATGATGGCTGGATGCTCATCATCCTCCGTATCCCCTACGTCAAGGAAATAAGAAGCCGCACACCTTACACCACCGTGCCACTGGGCATCATCCACAAGCGCGACGTAACCATCACCGTATGCTTCTACGAAACCAACATGATGATTGATTTCGTGAGCTTTCAGCAAAAACGCGGCGAGGGTTTCACCGACTACGTGGACATGATTTTCCGCCTCTTCCTCTCGTCTGCCGTATGGTATCTGAAGCGATTGAAGCAGATCAACTCGCTCATCGAGAAGGCGAAGCGCAATCTGGATCATGGCGTGAACAACGAGAGCCTGATAGGACTGAGCCGCCTGCAAGACTCCCTCACCTACTTCATCACCTCTATCCGAGGCAACGAAAACCTGCTCTCGAAGTTGAAGTTCAAGTTGCAGGTTGACGAATTGGATGCCGACCTCATCGAAGACGTGAACATCGAGATGACGCAGGCGAGAGAGACCACCAGCATCTATTCCGACATTCTGGAATCAACGATGGACACCTATTCGAGCATCATCAATAACAACATGAACACCACGATGCGAACCCTGACCAGTATCAGTATCGTGATGATGTTGCCAACGCTGATATCCTCCTTCTTCGGCATGAACCTGGTGAACGGCATGGAAGAAAGTCCCTACGGATTTGCCCTCGCCCTGGTGATTTCGTTTGTTGTATCCGGACTCACTTGGGGCTTCCTAAGATACAAAAGACTGCTCTAAAAGGCTTTCTACATATAAAAAACATTAAAAAAATCGGATATCTTGACGGATATTCGATTTTTTTGTTTAAGTTTGCACAATATTATAACATTAAATTTGTGGCCGTCTCGCGCAAGGCACGACAAGCGACCAAAGAAACTCGAATCATAAACTAAACAAAGTGACATGATGGACTCTCAAGAAAAAGCTCTGTTTCAACAGAGCGCCCTGGAAGAACCTGCCAAGAAGGCTTACGCCACCAAGCAGGAAGTACTCGAAAGAGTAAAAGAAATTGCCCACAGTGCAGAGGCTCCTAACAAGGAGGAACTCGACAACCTGAAGACAACGTTCTACAAGATTCATCTCGCCGAGAGAGATGCTCAGATGAAGGAGTATCTCGCAGCAGGTGGTGACCCTGAGAAGTACGTTCTCTTACCTGATGACACAGAGGAAGCCTTTAAGGCGGAAATGCAGATCATCAAGGAGAAAAGAGCGAAAATCTTCCTGCAGCAGGAAGAGGAAAAGCAGGAGAACCTGGCGAAGAAACTTGAGATTATCGAAAAGATAAAAGCCATGGCTACCTCGCCTGAGGAGGCCAACAATTCATATCAGGAATTCAAGAACCTGCAGCAGGAATGGAAAGAAATCAAGGCGATTCCTGCAGACAAGGCTAACGAGGTGTGGAAGAACTACCAGCTATACGTGGAGCAGTTCTACGACCTGCTGAAGCTCAACAACGAGGCGCGCGAGTACGACTTCAAGAAGAATCTGGAGGCGAAGACCAAGCTGTGTGAGGCTGCCGAAAAACTGGCTGAAGAGCCAGACGTTATCTCTGCCTTCCACAAGTTGCAGGACTTGCATCAGGAGTACCGCGAAATCGGTCCTGTAGCCAAGGATCTGCGCGAGTCTATCTGGACCCGCTTCAAGAATGCCAGCACCGTGATCAACAAGAAGCACCAGCAGCATTTTGAGGATCTGCGCGCCAAGGAAGAGGATAACCTCGCCAAGAAGACTGCCCTCTGCGAGAAGATTGAGGCTATCAACCTCAAGGAGAACAAGCAGGCTAATGACTGGGAGGAGGCTACCAAGACCATCATCGAAATTCAGGGCGAATGGAAGAAGATAGGCTTTGCTCCTCAGAAGATGAACGTGAAGATTTTCGAGCGCTTCCGCATCGCCAACGATGAGTTCTTCAGCAAGAAAGCAGAATTCTTCAAGACCATCAAGAGCCAGTATGCCGAGAACCTGGAGAAGAAGCAGAAGCTGGTGGAGAAGGCTAAGGCTTTAGCCGACAGCACCGACTGGAAGAAAACAGGCGACAAGCTGGTTCAGCTTCAGAAAGAGTGGAAGACCGTGGGCTTCGTGCCTCGCAAACAGGGCGACCAGCTCTGGAAGGAATTCCTGGCTGCCTGCAACAAGTTCTTTGATGCCCGCAACAAGGAAAATGCAGGCACAAGAAACGAGGAGCATGCTAATCTCGAAAAGAAGCGCGGCATCATTGCCCAGCTCAAGGATTTGGCAGAGAACCCTCCTGTAGACGGTTTCCAGAAAAAGATGCAGGATTTCATCGGACAGTATAATGCCGTGGGCCATGTTCCTTTCAAGGAGAAAGACAAGCTCTATAAGGAGTATCACGACGTGATGGACAAGCTCTACAAGCATCTGCGTTCCAACAATGCCAAGCGCCACATGAACAACTTCAAGAGCAATCTGAAGAGTGTTGCCGAGAAGGGTGCCAACGCCTTGGACAACGAGCGCGGCAAGCTGTTGCGCCGCTACGACCAGCTGCGTGCTGAGATTACTACCTACGAGAACAACCTCGGTTTCCTCAATGCAGCAAGCAAGAAGGGTAACAGCCTCGTAGAGGAAATGAACCGCAAGGTAGAGAAGCTGAAGGAAGACTTGAAACTCGTAAAGGAGAAGATCAAGGCTATCGATGCAGAGAACAAGTAATTGAATTCATTGAAATCATCGAATTCATCGAATTCATTGAAATTATATAAGAGGGTGTGTCATAAGTCCATGACACACCCTCTTTTTCATTTCTTTACCGATTTTCTTCATCGGATTACGCGGAGTTAACGGAACATTCTTGCTTCACGGATTACGCACGGAATTTAAACGGATTTGGCCTTACGGCCATTGGGCTAGCGCCGTATAGGCTGGCTTTTCCCAGCTTTAGGGGGTATCGCCACGACCGCCAGGTCGAGTTTCCGTTTAAAATCCGTGAATAATCCGAGGAAGGCAGTTAAGGCTCTGTTTATTCCGCGTAATCCGATGAATAATGACACACCCTCTTTATTGTATCATGAAATAATAGCCATCGATTATTGTATCATGAAATAATCATTCTGGGGGTATAAACAAAAAAAAAGCATCTTTCGAATGAAAGATGCTCTCTAGTTGGGATACCCGGACTCGAACCAGGAATGACAGGACCAGAATCTGTAGTGTTACCATTACACCATATCCCAATTTTGCTTTTAAGAAAAATGCTTGAATAATGAAGTTGGGATACCCGGACTCGAACCAGGAATGACAGGACCAGAATCTGTAGTGTT
>ERZ1026776.1102-NODE-1102-length-15938-cov-39.269911_pt1 | contig 15938 bp, 9 predicted proteins | sample MGYA00380125_ERZ1026776 | MGnify/ENA primary metagenome ERZ1026776 (study PRJEB33269, sample SAMEA4719761) | human gut metagenome | biome: human-associated habitat; feature: organic feature; material: feces | place: Cameroon | collected 2013-10 ...
TTTCCTTCCTTTATCTATCCCGACGCGGGACGCGTCGCCCCCATTAGTGCTTGCGTTTCATCGCAGCGCAATTTTGGTGCGAACCAAGATCTGAAACTTCAATATAACTATTGCTCAACATGACTTTATTTCCAGTATATCCACTCTTCGACATCAACATTGTGAAAGGCAAGGGCTGCCATGTGTGGGACGACAAGGGGCAGGAGTATCTTGACCTGTATGGCGGACACGCTGTGATTAGCATAGGACATTGCCACCCGCACTACGTTGACATGCTCACCAAACAGCTTAACACGCTGGGCTTCTACTCTAACTCGGTAATCAACACGCTGCAAAGCCAACTGGCCGAAAGGTTGGGACAGGTGTGTGGCTACCCGGACTACCAGCTGTTCTTGATTAACTCGGGGGCCGAGGCTAACGAGAATGCCTTGAAACTGGCTTCATTCCACACGGGACGCAAACGCGTGCTGGCTGCGGGAAAGGCTTTTCACGGCCGCACCTCGCTGGCTGTGGAGGCTACCGACAATCCTAAAATTGTGGCACCTGTCAACAGCAACGGCCACGTGACTTTCTTGCCACTCAACGACTTGGCGGCCTTTGAGGCTGAACTGGACAAGGGCGATGTGGCTGCGGTGATTGTGGAGTGCATTCAAGGTGTGGGCGGCATACGCATGGCCACGGCCGAATTTATGCAGGGGCTGCGCAAGGCTTGCGACAAGACGGGCACGGTGCTCATTTGCGACGAGATACAGTGTGGCTACGGCCGCTCTGGCAAATTCTTTGCTCACCAGCATCTTGGCGTGAAACCGGACATCATTACTTGTGCCAAGGGTATTGGCAATGGCTTCCCGATGGGGGCGGTCATCATCTCGCCCAAGTTTGAGGCGGTGTATGGCATGTTGGGCACTACCTTTGGCGGCAACCACTTGGCTTGTACGGCGGCTCTGGGAGTGCTCGACGTGATTGAGCAAGAGCAGCTTGTGGACAATGCGGCCAAGGTGGGCGCTTACTTGATGGAGGAGCTTAAAAAGCTGCAACAAACCGATGCGCACATTGTGGACGTGCGCGGCGAGGGACTTATGATTGGCATTGAATATGACCAGCCTATCAAGGCGCTGCGCAACGCGCTTGTACACGACGAACATGTGTTTACGGGAGCGGCCTCAACTAACATTCTGCGCTTGCTGCCACCGCTCACGCTCTCGCTCGACGAGGCCAAACTGGCTGTGGAGCGCATCAAGCGGGTGAGCAAGGTGCTCGGTTGACACTTTTGTTTACAAACAAAGCAACCAACCAACCTCTAATGGGGGCGACGCGTCCCGCGTCGGTAATGAATGTATATGAATATCAATGATTCAAACATAAATTACCGACGCGGGACGCGTCGCCCCCATTAGTGCTTGATTTAGTGCTTGAGTTTGGTGCTTGAGTTTGGTGCTTGTGTTTGTGGTTTGAGTTTAGTGCTTGAGTTTAGTGTTTGCGTTTAGTGCTTGAGTTTAGTACTTGAGTTTGGGGGTTGAGTTTGGGGGTTGAGTTTGGGGGTTGAGTCCTTTCGTATGTTTGTGTTTTACCGGACAGGAAACGGGTTGACAAGTAAGACGCTCTTACCTGTCAACCCGTTTTACTTGTTAACCAGTTAACCCGTTAACCCATCATTTGAAGCCCTCGATAGAGTTGCTGATTATCACGGCCAGCACGATGGCGGTGATAATGGCGTAGAGCCAATCGCGGTCCTTCAAAAAGTCGATGAGCGAAAGGAACACGCGCATGATGGGGGTGAGTATGAGTATGAGCACACCGGTCTGTATCCAGCCCACCGCAGAGAACGAGGCAAGACCGGCAAAGATGCCGCGCAAGGTGGTGTAGTCGGCATGCGCTACGGCATTGCCGTAACTAAAGTTTTGGTAGTCGGCAAGGTCGAAGGGTTCACTGCCGTGGTTGACCAAATAGATAATGCCGCCCACAAAGGCTACAAGGCAGGCCAACGACACGCCTATGCGCAACGTGTTGCCCACAAGCTGCTGCATGTCGTACTTTTGGCGCTCGGCCGCTGATGTCGTATTGTTGTTCATTGTCAAGTTGCTTTAGGTTGTTAATACTTGCCGGCGAAGCCTTGCCATATCATGTTGATGGCTACAAGCACGATGGCTATGCAGAATATCTGGCGCAGCACGCTCACATTGAGGCGCTTGAGCAGACGGGCACCCGTCAGGGCACCGAACAACACGCCTATCATGACGGGGCAGGCTATGCCGGGGGCTATCACACCGCGCTGCACATATATGACGGCAGAGGCACAGGCGGTTACACCCATCATAAAGTTGCTGGTGGTGGTGCTCACCTTAAAGGGCACCTTCATCATGGCGTCCATGGCCAGCACCTTGAGCACGCCCGAACCTATGCCGAGTATGCCCGACAGCACGCCAGCCACGTACATCACACCAAAACCGCCACCAACGTGACGCAACTGGTAGCTCTTGACGGTGCCGTCCTTTTGGGGCCATGTGCCAAACAACTTGAGGCGGCGGGCGGCCTCGGAACCTACCACACCGTCGTGGTCGCTCTTGCGGCGCTGCTGCATGGCAGCGGTGAGCAACAACACACAACCGTAGATGACGGCTATGATGTTGTTGTTAAGATAGATGGCCACCGCGGCACCGCACACGGCACCTATGGTGGTGGCTATCTCGAGGAACATGCCAAGGCGAATGTTGGTGATGCCCTCCTTGACATAGGCTGAGCCTGAGCCGCTTGATGTGGCTATTGAGGCTACAAGTGCTGCGCCTACGGCATAGTGAAAGTCTATGCCAAAGCCGAGTGTGAGCACGGGTATCACTACCACTCCGCCACCAAGGCCCGTGAGTGACCCTAACAGGCCGGCGCAGTAGGCTGCCAGCAGCAGTATCAGGGTGAATGCGAGTAAAGTCATTGCGTTTTTGTGTTATATTTATTTGTTATACTTGTCGTTATGTGCGCTTTCGGAGTGCAAAGTTAAGCATTTGCTTTTGAGTATGTGCGCCCTCCCGCCCATAAGATTGGACCGAGGCCCTGGCACTGCGCGCTTTGTGACAACCACATAAAAAAGCCCCCACAGTGATATACACTGCAGGGGCCTGCGAAAATGAAATCTTATGAAACGAATTAAAAGTCTATATGACTCTGCGAGAGTTTACTGTTCCTTAGCCACGCCAATTACCACGCGGTTTGAGTCGTTGTCGTCGAAGGGCTGTACGGTGTCGCCCTTGAAGCCTGAGGTGAGGCGTGAGGCATCGATGCCATACTTCTCGACGAGTATCTTCACTACGCGGGCAACACGCTTTTCGGAGATGTTGCGGTTGATTTCGGCATTGCCTGTGCCAGCATCGGCATAACCCATCACTTCGGCCTTGGCTGTGGGGTGATTCTTCATCCACTGTGCAAAGTCGCGGAGCTTGCCTTCCTCGGTATCGCGCACGGCCGATGAGCCAATGGTGAAGAATACCTCGGTCCTGGTCTCTGCCAACTGACGCACAACTGGCTTTGGTTCGGGCTTGGGCTCTGGCTTAGGCTCGGGCTTGGGAGCTGGAGCGGGTGCGGGTGGCAGCGGAGCGGGTTCGATGGGCTTTTCAGCGCGGCCGCGACCTATCTTAAAGTTTACACCGAGCAAGGCCTGCAACTGCCAGTCGCCCTTGCCATTGAGCTTTGAGTTGAAGCGGTCGTGCAGGTTGTTGGCAGTAACCTCGAGGTTGATGCCTACCACACGGCTCACTTCGGCGTCGAGCTGCATGCCCACACGGAAGTTGTGTACCAGGCGGTCGTCGTCCCAACGCAGGTTGAGGTTATTTTCGGCAGCGGTATTGGCCATGCCGTTAAGGTCGTCGTTGTCCCAAGCATAACCAAGACCTACGCCACCAAGCAGATAGGCGTTGAGCACATGGTGCTTTTTAGGTGCAAAGGCATTGCACAGGTTGAACATGAGGTCGATGTTTGAGGTAACGAACTTGTAGTCGTAAGTCTTTCCCAAACTCTTGAGTCCACCCTTTTCATTGATGCCGCTCACGTGCAGACGGGCACCCACAACGGGGGTGAACATACCACCTACGCTCACAGCGCCAATGGGTGTGATGAGCTTTTTGGCATCGTAGTTGGTAAAGGTTACTTGACCGCCACCCTGCACGCCAACAAAGACGTAGGGGTAATCGGCCTTCTTCTTTTCGCCGCTCTCTTGTGCAAAAGTGGCTTGTGTGGCCATGCCTGCCAGCAGAACTGAGGCCATTAGGGTCTTGAAGTTTATCATCTATTTGGGTTTTAATTGTTTCCTTTGCGCGCAAAGTTACATAATGTTTTGATATGTTGCAAAAGTTTGAGAGCGTTTCTATATACCGCAGACCCGTAAAATGTGGCACTTGTCGCTCTGATGCGCACAAAACACTACCCACAAGCGGATATACAGCACAAAAGGAGCGCAACCCGCAGGCGCGCTCCTTTTGTTAAATATATTAAGTTAATCGCATCAAGCCGTCATTACTTGGTGCCGTCCTTCTCGGTCATGTCGGTTGGACGCATCGACACAGTGATGCAGTTGTTCTGCTTGAGCAACACGTTGTTGACAAAGTCCTGAATATCCTTCGGCGTGATGCTCTTGAGGGTAGCCTCGTAGTTGGTGCGGAGGTCCTTGCCCCAGAGTGTCTTTTGCATGATGAGTCCGTGCCAGTACTCGTTCTTCTTCTGGTTGTCGGCATAGTCCTTGAGTTCGAAGGTTATCACCTTGCTGAGCTCGTCGGCTGTTACACCCTTGGTGGCAATGTCGTTAATGCCTTGCTTCATGAGCAGCAGGGCCGAGTCGAGTTTGGCGGGCTTTACAGGGCACTGTGTGATGATTTGGTAGCTGTCGTACTTGCCAAAGTCGGCCTGTCCGTCGGTTGACACGCTGTAAGCTATACCGGCGTCCTCGCGAATGCTCTTGAGATAACGCTGTGTGAGCACAGCGCCAAGGGCGTTGACCACGGCAGCCTCCTTCATAGAATAAGGCGTCTTGCCCTGATACATCTGCACGATGATGGCCTGCGGTGTCTCCATGGCACGGAAGAAGTTGTTGCTGCGGGCACCGTCTACGGGGTCGTTCTTTACGTCAACATACTTCTCGCGGCTCTTTACGCCCTTGAGCGGTGCGATATACTGCTCGGTGAAGGCGCGGAGTGAGTCTACGTCGATAGCTCCGGTAAAGTAGAAGTCGAAGTCGCCGGCTGCGTTGAAGCGCTCAGCATAGAGTTTCTTGATAGTCTCGTAGTTAGCCTTGTCCAGGTCGGCACGCTTGAGGCCATCACACAAGGGGTTGTGGTTGTAGATGGTGTTGACGAGCGAGTCGCTGAAGGCCTTCATGGGCTGCTTTTCAGCATTTTCGAGCGACGACTTGAGGTATGACATCGTGTTGTCATAAGCATCTACGTCGTTGGCGGGAGCCTGGAAACGGAGGTAGATAAGTTCGAAGAGCGTGCGGAGGTCCTTGGGAGTGGCAGAACCAGCAATGTTCTCGGTAAGGTTGCCCAGATTGATGCTGCAGCTTACTTGCTTGCCGGCAAGTTTCTTTTGCAGTTCGGTGCTTGTAAAGTTGCCAACGCCAGTTGAGTTCATCACAGTGGGGAGGAGCTTGGTGTTGATGCGGTCCTTGGTGATGATGCTGTTGTTACCGCCAAAGCTGGTGGCAGCGAACTGCACCTCTGAGTCGTTGTAGTCAGTCTTTTTGTAGAACACGCGTGCGCCGTTGGGCAGTGTCCAGCAGGTGTAGCCAAAGTCGGTTTGTGTTTCCTTGGCTATCTTGCCCTTCTTGGGCAATACGGGCACGAGGGGTTCGTTCTTTACATTGTCAACGTAAGCCTCCACCTTGGCAGCTTTGGCAGCGGCAATGGCCTGCTTGAACTGGTCGGCAGTGGGCACTGTCACGCCCTCCTTGTCGGGGTACATGGCCAGGCACACAAAGTTGGTGTCGGTGCGGGCAGTGAGTTCCTTGAAGAGGTCTGACGCTGCGGGGGCCGTCATCTGCATCTGGCCCATTTGCTGTGCAAGCATCTTGTAGGTGTTGTACTCGTCCTCTACTGATGGTATGGGGTCATTCTCGAGGAAGTGACGCACATACTGCGGCACGTAGAAACTGTTCTGCTGCTTCTCGCGGTTGTTGTAGATAGTCTCAATACCGCAGAGGAACTCCTCGCTGGCACGGTTTATCTCGGTGGCAGTAAAGCCAAACTCGCCGGCGCGCTTAACCTCGGTCATTACGGCCTCGAGTGCCTCCTTGTCCTTGCCGGGTTTGGGCAGTATGTAAATGGTGTAGGCGTCCTTAGTCTTGGCTATAATATAGTTGCCATCTGAGGCCTGTGCCGTAATAAAGGGGCAGTCGGGCTTTTGTGCAGCCTCGTCAAGACGTGCGTTGATGGCGCTCGAAGCCAAAGTTTCAAAGTACTTTACAGTGAGATAGGCCGGTGTGTTCTTATATTCGTCGGGCACGAGGTGGTCGTGCTTGAACAATATTTCGATAACAGCCTGGCTCTGCTCCTTGTCCTTGTCGATGATGTAAATGGGCTGGTTGGTGTCGGGCACGGGGTAGTGCTCGTAAGCAGCGGCGTTTTCAGGCATCTTGATGGGCGAGAAGAGTGCCTTTACCTTGGCCTCAACCTTGTCAACATCGATGTCGCCCACAATGATGATGCCCTGCAAGTCGGGGCGATACCACTTCTCGTAATAGGCACGCAACTCGGCGGGCTTAAAGTTGTCAACCACGCTCATCAAACCGATGGGGAAGCGGTGGCCATAGCGTGAATTGGGATAGAGGGCGGGCAGATTGCGCTCGAAGATGCGGCTTGAGGCGCTTGAACGCATACGCCATTCCTCGTGAATGACACCGCGCTCCTTGTCAATCTCCTTGGGGTCGAGCGTCAAGCCATCGGCCCAGTCGTGCAGAATGAGCAGGCACGAGTCTACATTGCTGTCGGTTACGGGCACATCGTCAATGTTGTACACTGTCTCGTCGGTTGAGGTGTAGGCATTGAGGTTCTGGCCGAACTTCACACCGATGCGCTCACAGAACTTGATGAGCTTGTCGTCGGGGAAATTGTCTGTACCGTTAAAGCACATGTGCTCGAGGAAGTGGGCCAGACCGCGCTGACTTTCCTCCTCCTGCACCGAACCTACCTTCTGTGCGATGTAGAAGTTGGCACGGTTTTCGGGCAGATTGTTGTGACGGATATAATAGGTCAATCCGTTGGGCAATTTGCCTATGCGCACAGCCTTGTCTACGGGCAGCTGTGGCATTTGCTGGGCCATCACTGGCACTGCGATGAATGCCACGAGCAACAGCCATAAAGCTTTGAGTTTGTTCATTGTTATTAGGTATTTGATAATTACTTTTGATAATATGACGCGGGCAAAGGCGGGTTTGCTACAAAAAAGTAAGCGGAATGTTTCTCATTACATTCTTGCAATCAAGTCTGCTATCTCCTTGTCTGATATATTCTCGCGTTCCGATTTGTCGTAAATGTACAATAAGCAGAGGCAATCATCAGATGCGGTATCAAGCACCAACAAAGTTATCAGTCGGGCACCACCACTTTTACCTTTATTCTTGTCACGGATTGGCATACGCACCTTTCGTATGCCGTTTCCCAAATCTGTACCCAACAGTGGGTTTTCATACAAGGACTCTGTCAATTCTGCCAAGTCCTTGTGCAAGTTCCTATATCTTTTGTGTAATCTCTTAAAAGCCTTACAAAAGTCTTTGTGCAATTCAATCCTCATCATCAAATTGCCTTAGGAATTCATGCACTTCAACGCCTCTCACCTTACCTTCTCTTATGAGTTTCAGGTCTCGGCAAGCGTGTTTAATACCCGCCAATATATACTCCTTGCTGTCGCCATCATCGGCCACGGCTTGAGTGGCGGCATGCTTTTTTCTTCCCAGCCGGCTCTTCATCATTTGATACAGATCGCTGAGCGCAGTCTTATCCTTTATATTATATATGGACTTGAGATGGTCGTTCTTTAGGGGGTCGTCAGGGTTCAGTGTCAGTGTAGCCATAGTTGTACGTTTATATCATTATGCTATCTATCACTGCAAAAGTAGGCATTTCCGCTTACACTTGCTCTAATTACGAAAAACATTTTGTAAATTCGCGACAAATTATCACGACGCACAGATGATACGCAAATTCGACTTTTTGGTAATTGGTTCCGGTGTGGCCGGAATGAGTTACGCCCTCCAGGTGGCCGCCTCGGGCAAAGGTAAGGTGGCCCTCGTTTGCAAAACCAGTATTGAGGAGGCCAACACGGCCAAAGCACAAGGCGGCGTAGCCTCTGTCACCAACCTCAAGGTAGACAACTTTGCCAAGCACATCAAGGACACGATGATTGCCGGCGACTACATATCCGACCCCCGGGCCGTGGAGCAGGTGGTAAAAAATGCACCCGCTGGCATCGAGCGCTTGGTAAAGTGGGGCGTAAACTTTGACAAGAAAGAAGACGGCTCCTTCGACCTCCACCGCGAGGGCGGCCACTCAGAGTTCCGCATTCTGCACCACGCCGACGACACGGGCTTCGAAATACAACGCGGACTGATTGAGGCCGTGCGCCATCACCCCAACATCACCGTGCTCGAAAACCACTTTGCGGTCGAAATCATCACACAGCACCATCTGGGCATTGAGGTCACACGCCGCACACCCGACATTGAGTGCTACGGCGCCTATGTGCTCGACCCCGACACACACAAGATTGACACCTTCCTGTCACGTGTCACCGTGCTCAGCACCGGCGGTTGCGGAGCCGTGTATGCCACCACCACCAACCCCGAGATTGCCACCGGCGACGGCATTGCCATGGCTTACCGCGCCAAGGCTACCGTAGAGGGCATGGAGTTCATACAGTTCCACCCCACCGCCCTCTACAACCCACGCGAAAAGCACCCCGCCTACCTCATAACCGAGGCCATGCGCGGCTACGGCGGCATTCTGCGACTGCCCAACGGCGAGGAGTTCATGCAGAAGTACGACAAGCGCCTGTCGCTCGCCCCGCGCGACATCGTGGCACGCGCCATCGACAAGGAAATGAAAATTCACGGCCTCGACCACGTGTGCCTTGACGTCACACACAAAGACCCCGAGCAAACCAAGCAGCACTTCCCCAACATCTACCAAAAGTGCCTCTCCATCGGCATCGACATCACCAAGCAGTACATTCCCGTGGTGCCGTGTGCCCACTACCTCTGCGGCGGCATCAAGGTCGATCTCAACGCTTGCTCGTCCATTCACCGTCTCTACGCCATTGGCGAGTGCTCATGCACCGGACTGCATGGCGGCAACCGTCTGGCCAGCAACTCGCTCATCGAGGCAGTAGTTTACGCCGACACAGCAGCCAAGCATTCTATTGAGCACATCGACGAGTACGACTTCAACGACCGCGTGCCCGAATGGAACGACGAGGGTACGCTCTCCAACGAGGAGAAGGTGCTCATAGCACAGGACGTAAAGGAGGTGGAACAGGTCATGTCGGCCTATGTGGGCATTGTGCGCTCCGACCTGCGCCTGAAGCGTGCCTGGACACGCCTCGACTTGCTCTACGAGGAGACTGAGGAACTTTACAAGCACGTAAAGGCTACCCGCGACATTTGCGAGCTGCGCAACATGATTAACGTGGGCTACCTCATCACCCGTCAAGCACTCGAGCGCAAGGAGAGCCGCGGCCTGCACTACACCATCGACTATCCCAAGCACGCTTACGACCAGAACTAAGCCACGCCACACATATATATAATAAAGCGCTGATACGCTGCATTCCCTGTGAGGAATGCCCGTATCAGCGCTTATTCATTGGCGAACCAACCTGCACACTGCTGCAAGGTGCTAACTCTAATGGGGGCGACGCGTCCCGCGTCGGGAAAATGCAATGCTCATACACATAAGCAAAGGCTCACAGACTGCAAGAATTACACTCATGTCTGTAAGCCTTTGTCATAAAAATCCCGACGCGGGACGCGTCGCCCCCATTAGTGTTAGCGTTTGGTGATAGCGTTTGGTGATAGCGTTTAGTGATAGCGTTTTGTGCTTGCGTTTGGTGTTAGCGTTTGGTGTTAGCGTTTGATGTTAGCGTTTAGTGCTTGCGATTGGTGTTAGCGTTTAGCGTTTGGTGCTTGAATACGATGGCATATTTACGTTTCACCGAACGGCAATAACTTAACAACGAGACAGGCTTCTCACCCTTAGCATTGTCATGAACAGTGCATAACGGGGTGAGAAGCCTATCTCGTTGTGTGTATACCACCCTTTCCCATCAAGGGGAGGTGAGGTGTATTATCGGCTATGGCTTATTCTGCAATCTTGTGGAATGACTGCAAAGCACAACCCAACATAAGTACACCGAAGTCCTTCTCGGTGTTGCTGTTGTTGCGCAAAGCTACATAAGCCACCTTGTTGTACTTGGTGGGCAAATCGAAGGTGAATATATCCTCTGAATACAAGCCCTTGTTGGCATCGTCAAGATCTTCATACTTCTTAAACGAAGCAGTGCCGAGCACCTTGGCACTTTCAAGACTGGCCTCGTCGGTGATGGGCTGGTCTGAAACGTAAACGGTAAACGAAGCGGGGTAGCCGGTTTCACGGAAAAGTGCGGCAATATTGAGCATATCAAATTGCACCTGGGGCAGACGCAAGCCGGTGAGGTCCAGCTTCATGCAAAGCACATTATCCACTGTACCCATATCCTGGCCTGAACCTGAGTTGAACATGGCGTCGGGGTCGAAGCATGTTGACACCAAACCGTTAGCCTTCATATTAAGAAGCTTTCTGAGCGAAACAACCGACCAGCTTGACGAGCCCTGCTCACCGCTGATTTGGAATGTACTGAACACATCGTCGTTCTCATCGAGCGTTGCATTGTTAAGGTTGAAGTTAATGTCTGGTGCGATTTCCCAACCATCGGCAGTAGCCTTAAACTTCTTGATTTCGCCATAGCTCAAGCCATTGGTAGTATAGGCAAAGGCACGGTAATAGTAAGTGCTGTCAACCTGCAGGTCGTTAAGTGTCACATTGGCACTTCCCTGGTTTGCATCAGCCTTTACAAAGGTAGCCCCATCGGCACTAACGGTCAGGTTAGCGTCCAGGCTGTCTGTTGAGCTGAACACCACGCCACAAGTGTTTACAGGATTGCTTTCGATGGCCTGCGTGCTGATGTTCACCACAGCGGCCTTGCCGTAGCACTCAACCACGCCGCCAGTAGTGGCTGTGGCCAAATTCTCACCCGAGGGCACACGATTGTAATCGTTCTTGTCCAAGTCGTCGCTGCATGCTGCAACTGACAGGGCGATGGCAGAGATAGTAAGTATTTTTGAAATATTTAGTTTCATATCTGTTACGTGTTATCAGTTGGCACGCTGCGCTTTCGCAGCACCACAGTGCTTGTGTTGTGTGCAGGGGTGCACAGCGTGCCAGCTGTGTATTGGCAATTATTGGGCCGGATTTTGGTCAGACTCCGAAATGAACTCGTTGTTCTGGATTTCGGTAAGTGGCAACTGATAAATCCATCTGTAGCTTCCAGCCTTGATATTAGCTTGCGAAGTTTCAGGCTCGTTGGTGCCCTCGTATGTACGCTTGAGGTCGATGCCGAGTCGCAAGTGGTCGTAATATGTAAAGCCTTCGCCCCAGAGTTCTATACGGCGCTGCTGATAGATGTCGTTGGCGGTGAAGCTTGTCTTGGTCGATGCCTCATCGCGGTTGCTCATAAACTCGCGCATAAGGGTGTTGGCCTCGGTGCCATGGCCACCGCGGGCAAGAGCCTCGGCTTCGGTAAGGTACATTTCGGCCACACGCATATATACTACGTCGCCCAACCAGTCCTTGACAAAGCGGAATTTAAGATTGGCATATTCGGGCGCAGTCCATGCTTGTCCACCTTCGCCAAACTCCTCTGATGAGCCAGGTGCTATGTACAGCGATTTTCGTGCATCGGTAGCACTGATTGAGTTGTAAAGTGCGGCATCAATCAAGTGATATGCACCCACCTGACCACCGTAGCCATTGCCATCGGTTGAGTACCACGAGCCGAACGAGGCGTAGACAAGTTTTGTGTTGTCGGTGATGTCACAACCCCACATTACCTCTTTGTTGTCGATGTCCTGATAGTTGTACTCGGCAGCCTCGGCCGCATTCATCAAGCTATAACCCTCGCGGGCAGCGTGAGCCATTGCTGCGGCATCGTCCCAACGGTTCATTACCAGATAAACGCGCGAGAGCAACCCTTCAGCCACGTGTTCGTCGATGTAGGTTTTATCCTTGCGCTTGTAGCCTTTCAGCATTCTGATAGCACCGAGCAGGTCGGTTTCGGCACGGTCGTACACTTGCTGCACTGTGGCGCGTGTGTTGATGCTCTGTTCTGCGCTTGAGAGGAGCAACGGCACACAGGGCAGGTTTTCGTGGCCCTTGTAGGTAAGCTGATACCATTGTGCCAAATAGGCGTATGATATGCCACGCATGGCGAGCACCTGGCCGAGTATGGCCTTACCTTCAGTGTCTGCTTTCAACGAGTCAACAGAGGGTATTATCTCGTTACAACTCTTGATGATGGTGTAGAAGTAATTCCAAGGCTGCCCCGAACGGTAGTACTGCTCGCTGTTGTAACCCAAGCCATGGTCAAAGTTCCAAGGATCCTGTGAGCCCATCGCGAGCGACATGTCGTTGCCCATCACGTTGCTGAGCATGTTCAAGCCAGCCCAGCCAACTGACATTTGAGTCACCAAGTTACTGCTTGCGCGAGTGACATGGAAATTCCAATTGCTATATGCGCCACTTAACTGACTGCCCAATGCCTTGGCAGGGTCTTTTGCAGCCTCGTTGGCAATTTGTTCTGAGGTTACATTGCTGCTTGGCATATCTGTCAGGTAATCTTCGCCACATGAGGTAAAGGCTACCGATGCTAACAATAGGCCGATGTATTTAGACAGTTTCATATATTTGATATATTATTCTGTTTCAGTAATTGATTATATTAAAACTTCAGTGACAGGCCAAACGATATGGTGCGCATGGCCGAATAGCCACCTGTTTCTGTGCCACCGCTGATGCTCTGGCGCGGGTCGAGACCTTTGCGCTTTGACAATAACAGCAAGTTGTCGCCAACGGCATAGAAACGTATGCTTTCAATGCCCTGCAACTTGCGCATTACTGTGGCAGGCAGTGTGTAACCAAGCGTCACGTTGCGCAATGACATGTAAGTGCCTTTGGTCAACCAGCGGTCGCTCGACATTGACACGATGTTTTGGTCAGCATTCTGCAGGCGGGGCACATCTGTCACATCGCCTGGCTTTTGCCAGCGCTTGTACAAATCGGGCGAGAATGCGCCACCCAATGAACTGCAGTTCATGAGCGAGGCATAACTGCCATCATACACCCAGCCGCCGATAGAGTAAGCGATTGCTGCGCTGAAGTCGATGCCGAAGCCTTCGAAGTTGGTTGAAACACCACCCATCACGGCGGGCAGAGATGACTTGTTAATCTCGTACGCTGTGGCATTGGTCAGCTGGTTGGTGGTAGTGGTAGTTACGTTACCATCGGCATCAGTCACGTCCATATAGTAAAGGGCATCACCTGTGGCGGGATCAACGCCTGCATATTTACGCATATACCAGTCGAAGAGTGAGCCACCCTTCTTGCGCCAGTAGTCATTGATCTGGTAGCCGCTGGGGTCCTTACCATCTTCGAGGCGGGTCAGTGAGTTCTTGTAATGTGTCAGGTTCAAGCCCAAATCCCAATGGTAGTTGTGACCCTCCATCAAGGTGGCACGCAGATTCAGTTCCACACCGGTGTTCTTCATGCTCATCTCGTTAGCATAGTAGTACGAGGGCGAACCTTGCGACGGTGCCAAGGGGTGAGCGGCCAACATGTCTGATGTCTGCTTGATAAAGTAGTCGAACTCTACATTCAAGCGGTTGAACAAGCGGGTTTCGAAACCTATGTTGAAGTTCTTGCTCTGCTCCCACTTCAGCTTGCGGTTGCCACGATATACCTGGGTCAGTGCTATCTTTCCGTTGTTGTCCTCCACGCTGTATTGGTCGAGATAAGCCGTACCGATACCCAGGTTGTCATTACCTTGTGTACCATAACTTGCTTTCAGCTTGAAGTTGTTCACAACATTGCTTAATGCACTCTTGAACCATATTTCCTCGCCCAGGTTCCAGGCAGCACCTACCGACCAGAAGTTACCCCAACGTGTTTCGGGGGCAAAACGTGACGAACCATCGCGACGGTATGATGCCGAAGCGCTGTACTTGCTGTCGAGCGTGTACTCGGCACGGCCGAACCAGCTCTCCAGGTGGTAGCTGTCATTGTTTGACGTGGGATACCGGCCAATGCCGATAGCATTGCCAAACTCGGGATTGTCTGACAAGTAGAAGTTGGTGCGTTGTGCACTAAGACCATTGTCATTGTCGGCCTTGGTTTCGTGTCCTGCCATCAAATGCAGGTCGTGGCGCTTGGCAAATGTCTCGGTATAGTCAAAGCGTTGCGACGAGTTGATTACGTTGTAACGCTGTGTGGTCTTTGTACTACGTCCATTAACACTTGCGGCATCGCCCACGATAGGCGTGTCGAACTGCACATTGTAGGTGGCAAAGTTGTCGAGGCTGAAGTCGGCATGGAAGGTGAGGCCGCGCCAAATCTTGAAGTCGGCATAACCACGAACGTCCAACACATCGCGCCTAGAGTCGCGTATGTTGTAGAGCAGTGCGCTGTAAGGGTTGTTGCCAAGGCTGTAGGCACGCTTGCGGCCATCGCTGTTACCATAGTCGAGCACCTTGTCACCCTTTTCGTTAAGGTAATAAGTACCGTCCAAGTTGCGGCGGTATATCGGGTAGATGGGTGCTATGAACTGGGCGTAGGCAAACATGTTGTTTGCTGACGAACCGCCATCGAGCACATTGCTTTGTGTGTGCGAATAGTTGGCGTTCAAGCCCAGCTTCAACCATTTGAATGCCTGGTGCTGCAAGTCAACACGGCCAGTGTAGCGGTCGAAGCCCGACGACTGAATGTAAGAGTTATCCTTCAGATAGTTGAACGAGAGACGGAACTGTGTGCGCTCCGAACCACCATCAACGGCTACATTATATTCCTGACGGAAACCATTGCCAAAGGGCTCGTCGAGCCAGTCGTCGTGGTAGATAAGTGAGGCGTTGGGGTTGAGCAAACCAGTCACAGGGTCGATGAGCAAACCATTTGCCACGTTGTAGCTGTTGTAGCCACCCAACTCCTTTATCAAATTGCTGCTTGCATATACATTGGCATCAAACATGCTTGCACCATTTGCAAGCTTTTGGTTGCGCAGGGCCTCCCAAGCCAATTCGTAGTATTCCTTTTCGCCCTTTACCGTCTTGTAAGCCTGCACACCACGCTGGTTGAAACCCCACTTGGCGTCAACCGACACGCGCGTCTTGCCTTCACGTCCCTTTTTGGTGGTGATAAGGATAATACCATTCGAACCGCGTGCACCATAGATTGAGGTGGCAGAGGCGTCCTTCTGCAGGTTAATGGTTTCAATATCGGCAGTGTTGATAGAGTTCAAGCTGCCCTCGTAGGGTGAACCATCTACAATGATGAGCGGCTGGGTGCTGGCTGATATAGAACCGATACCGCGAATATAGATGGTGGCGCTTGAGCCCGGCTGACCCGACGAAGTAGTGATTTGCACACCAGGAGCTATACCCTCGAGTGCTTTCGACACGTCAGATACCTGCAACTTTTCGAGTTCCTTGCCCTTTACGGCAGTCACAGCACCAGTGAAGGCACCCTTCTTTACGGTACCATAACCCACTACTACGGCTTCGCCCAGTTCGTTGTCCTTCAATACCACCTGTACGTTGCCGGCCACGCTAACGGTGGCGGTGTTCATACCGATGTACGACACCATGAGCTTTTTGGCCGAGGCGG
>ERZ1026776.1111-NODE-1111-length-15791-cov-5.016840_pt1 | contig 15791 bp, 9 predicted proteins | sample MGYA00380125_ERZ1026776 | MGnify/ENA primary metagenome ERZ1026776 (study PRJEB33269, sample SAMEA4719761) | human gut metagenome | biome: human-associated habitat; feature: organic feature; material: feces | place: Cameroon | collected 2013-10 ...
GAGGGAAATAGTCGGTCGAGAATATTCCAAGAAGGCTTCCGTCCGCGTCAATGACCTTGAAGGCCTCGACGGCAGGGTTGTAGAGCGGAACATCCTTCAGCGGCTCGACGGAGATGCCGTAAAGCTTGTTGGCGGCGAAGAATATGCCGTTGCGGACATTCTCCATCCGGAAATATGGCTTCGTCAGATTCTCGTCCAATGAATATTTCCGCTGACGTACCTTCTCGGCGTAGTAGAACCAGTCCCAAGGCTCGATCCTCGAACCTGCGGCCACCTTACCGGCCTGGATGTCCTCATCCATAATCACCTGCATGTCAGCCACCTCTTCCTTAGCCTTGGCCACTGCCGGGCCGATAATCCTGTCAAGGAAAGCGTCCACGGTAGCAGGGTCGTGAGCCATCTTGTTGTCCAGCTGATAGGCTGCGAAATTGTCGAAGCCAAGGAGTCTGGCCTTCTCGGCGCGGAGTTTCAGGATCTCAAGGCAGAGAGCCTTGTTGTCATATTCATTGCCATTGTTGCCCCTTGACGAATAGGCTTTGAACATCGCCTCGCGGCGGTTCCTGTCCTCGCAGGATGTCATCTCGGAGGTGTAGGATGAGACAGGGAGTCCGAATTGCTCCTTGAACGCGTTGTTCTCGGCCAGAAGGTTCGTGCCGAACTTCTGCTGCGCGGCGGCGATCTTCTGGTTGATCTCCTTCAGCCTCGCCTGGGCGGCCTCCTCCAGATCCACACCGTTGCGGGTAAAACTCTGGTAGAGCTTCTTGAGAACCATCTGCTGCTCTCTCGTAAGTCCGCTCTGGTCAGCGTCATAGACAGCCTTGACACGCTCGAAGAACGCCTTGTTCATCGAGATGTTGTCCTCGTGCTCGGTCATCAGCGCGGTGGCCTCCTCGACAACTTTGTTCATCTCATCGCTGCCTTCTGTCTCCTGAAGGTTGAACAGCACAGCCGTCGTCTTGGTCAAAGTCTTGCCGGACAGCTCGTAAGCCGCCACGGTGTTCTCAAACGTCGGCGCATCCTGATTGTTCAGGATAGCCTCAAGTTCCTTGTTCTGCTCCTCAATCCCGGCTTTGACGGCAGGAATGTAATCGGTAAGCTGAATCTTCTCGAACGGCGGAATGCCGTAAGGTGTGTTCCATTCCTCCAGGAACGGATTGTTCTTTGTCTGTGTGCAGGCTGCCATCATAGCGATCGCTCCTAATGCTAAGATTGTTTTTTTCATCTTAGTTTGATTTAAATTTTAGTAACATGAAAATAATAAGTTGCTTCAGATTAAGAGAAGATTTTCGAGGATAGATCTTTTTTCGAAGAAGGAGTGTGCCGGTGGCACATGACTGATGAGAAAAGAGATATAGACCGAAAAGATTCCTTAAGATGATGCAGGTTATTTTTTGAAGGTTGCTTAATATGTTAATATCCATTATATTCCATCAAATCAATGAATATGCCCGAACACGGGAATACGGATTATCCCACAACCCACTTCTCGACGGTGCGGGTCCGGGAGGAGATGTTGACACCGACTTTGACGAGGGTCTTGCCGTCCTCTAACTTGTAAGGAAGCATGTAGCCTTTTTCGTCTATCTGCTTCAATGCGTCCTCGGCGGAACCGTCAACCTTGAACTCGAAGACGTAGATGCTGTTGTCGGTGTAGCAGACGGCATCGGCACGTCCGATGGCGGACTTGACCTCGGTGCGGATGTAGAACCCGAGCAATGAAAAAATCAGGTATATGATTGTCTGATAGTGCTTCTCGGTCTTGTTCTCCAAATCGTTCGGGATTCCGGCGAGATAAGCCTGTAGCTTCTCCATCGCAAGGTCGATGTCTTGGGAGTCCATAGCGGCATAGAAATGCGCCACGAATCCGGAAGCGGTTCCCGTATTGCTCGGATATTCACCGAGAAGTCCTCGGGTGAAGCCTATCTTGACTTCCCTGTTCGGGTAGCCGAGGGTGTAGAGCTGCATCCGCTCATCGTAGGACTTGATGGTCAGGTAACCAGTCTGATAGAGCATCGGTAAGGAGTTGTCGGAGAGTTCCGGAGACACGTCAAAATCGGACTGGGGAACCAGTGGGATGTTGTCCAATGTGGTTTCGTCAATCGGGTTACGCCTCAGCCTTTCTACAAGATAGGTCGGCGTGCCGGAATCAAACCAGTAGCTGCCTACACGACGGTCACTCAAGGCATTAAGCAAGCTGAAAGGATTGTAGATATCCTCGGACCCATCGCAGAAATGATAGCCGTCGTAGTTATATTTCAACAATTTCAGAGCTTCATCGTAGGAAATCTTCTGTCTGTCGGCAAGCGCCTGCACACCAAATTGAATATTGTCCTCCAGCTCCTTCTGAGAAATACCGCAAATCGCCGAGTATTTAGTCTCCATCGAAATATTCTTCAGATTGTTCAGCTCGCTGAATATGCTGAGTTGGGCGAACTTGTTGATCCCGGTGATGAATACGAACCGCAGATAAGGGTCAAGGCTCTTTATCGGGTTGTAGAAATTCCTCATTATCTGCCTCAGGGACGGAAGCCTGACCTTGTCGTTCATCACATCCAGCAGCGGTGCGTCATATTCATCAACGATCAGCACAGCTGGTTCCCCGGTCTTGGCAAACGCCTCTTTTACCAGAAACTCCAACCTTGCGTTGACATCCATCTTGTCCAGATTCTCACCTTTGCCATAAACTCTTTCATATTCAGCAAGTTTATAGTCGAGCTGGCGCAACAGTTGATCCTCGTTCACGTGCTTGGCTGTGGACATGTCGAAATGGAAGACCGGGTGCCGCTTCCATTCTTTCTTCATATCTCCGGCCTTGAGCCCTTCGAAAAGTTCTTTCTTTCCTTCGAAGTAACTACGGAAAGTCGAGGACAGCAGGGATTTACCGAAACGACGCGGACGGCTCAGGAACACGTACTTGTAAGTCTCCGCCAAATCGTGCACAAAACCTGTCTTGTCGATGTAGAGGTATCCTCCCTCGACAATATTACTGAATGTTTGTATCCCGATAGGGAATCTTTTGAATCCGGCCTCCATAATTCAATATAACTCAACTCTCAAAGATAAGGCTTTTTTCCAAAGGAACAAAGCCTTGACACTCACAGACATTTGATATTTTCATTGAAAAAGCCTCCGCACGGGGAATGACCGAACGGAGGCTTTCAAAGTTCACAATCTTATTAGATCACTTTCTCAACTCCATCAAGGTCTATCAAGGTGAACTGTGCCTTACCCTGATAGATAGTGAGGATTCCTTTGACGTTGATCGGGGCGCCACCGAGGATGGCCTCGTCAATCTGGGTGTCTGCGAAACGGGAGTAGCCGCTGGTGCGGATCTGCACGGACTGACTGCCCATATTGAAGTACTGGCTGACGGAATATGCCGACGCATTCTTCAGAAGCGTGGCCTTGAGTTCCGGATCCGAAACCTGTCTGGCATAATCAGCGGAATAGGCGTCATCGAACTTTCCGGAATTCAGGTAGCCGATGAAACCCTGCTTGGACATCGCCCAGGTCGTTATGCCCCACGTCGGATCCGCGACCGGCTTGTAGTCCTTGCCTGTGCCGGAAAGGAATATCCTGTTGGACGAGGACTTCTTGTCCTTGTAGGAGTCTATGTAGATCAGGCAGAAGATCTCGTGGGCGTAGGTCAGGCCGTCAAGCTCGACATAGCAGCCGATGTTCTCCTCTTTCAGAAGATCGGCGGCGGAGACTTTCTTAGGCTGCAGCGGAGTGTCAATCTTACCTCTGAATATGTGAGTGTCAATGATGTACTGAACCTCGATGTAGGAGGTCTCATATTCACCGGTAGGATCGGCGTAGCCCAGCTGGATCATTCCGTTGTAGGCGCCGAGCGTGAGGCCGCCGCACTTGACATAGACCCACTGGCCGAGCTTGTAGTCGTTGTAGAGGGCGTTCTTGCCGATCTTCAACTCTATGCCGCCCGTGGCGTCCTGGATGTAGATGCTCTTGTAAACATTGCCGCTGCGGTCCTCGGAGACCACCTGTCCTCCGATGACGATGTCCTTCTCGATCTTCACCGGACCGGACTTGTACAGAGCCTTGAGCTGGGCGATGGTCGTGTTGGGGGTCATCGTCACAGGCTCGTAGACATCAGCCTTGCCGTAGTCCGTGGTGAAGACCTGGTCCCATTCCTCGCAGGAAGCGAGGACGAAAATGGCGGCGATCAGCGCGAAATATATTCTTTTCATACCTTGGAATCCTTAGAATCTGAAATAAATGTTCAACATGTAGTTGATTCCGCTCATGTAGAAGTACTTGGAATCAAACCTGTAGAATCTCTCCTTGCTGACGGTGTTGTCCACAAGGCGGGTCTGCTCGTAGCCGCCGGTGCGTACATCCCTGTTGTTCAGGAGGTTCTTCACCTGCATCGAGAAGCCGAGCTGGTACTTTCTCTGAATATACCAGGACTTGCCCACGCTGGCGTTCACGAGCATGAAGTTCTTGAACTTCTCCTGCGCGGCCATGTACTCGATCTCCTGGGCGGTCACCTGACCGTCAGGCCCGGCTGTGGCCATGTCCGTCCTGTAGAGAGGGTTCATGTCCAGATAGGAGTTCCCGAAGAAATCCACATCCGCGTCGATGAACCAGTAGTTCTTGTTCCACGCGAGACCAAGGCTGGTCGCAAGCTGCGGGGTACTAGGCACATAGTGCTGCACGGTCTTTCCGTCCACGGTAGGATGGCTCTTCCAGTAAGGAATCGTCACTCCGTAGGTTCCGGCGACATATTCAGCGCTGTTGTCGAAGGTCTGGTACATCGTAGGGTTGGAGGTATAGATGTACTGGCCGTAGGTGAACACTCCCTGAAGGGAAAGGTTCGGCACCGGGGTCGGCACCTTGAAACCGAGCTCGACTCCGACGTGCCTCTCGTCGATTCCGGACATCGCGAAGTTGGTGAACGAGTTCTGCGAGTCATCGTAGAAGCTCATCACGTCCGTCTGATCCTTGATGGAGGTGTAGAATCCGGTGACGCGAACATCGTAGCCGGAATTGCTGTAGGCGTAGTTGATGTCCGCCGTCAATGTCTTGATGGTCTTGAGGTCAGGCATCACGGTGTTCCTCGTCCTCGGGGAGATGAACGCCTGGTTGAATGTCGGGGCCTCGGTGATGTAGGCTGCGTCGGCGTAGATCCTGTGGCCTCCGCTGATGAAGTAGCCGAGGTTGATCTTTCCGGATCCCGTCAGGAAGTCCTTCTTGTCGGACTCACCCTTCGAGGTGATCGGCCTGCCGTCGATCTGGTCGTACTTGGTGATGACTTCCCCATTGTAGGTGAACGGGTTGCCGTTGTCGTCAAGTCCCGGGAAAAGACCCTTCCTCAAAAGACCTTCCCTCCAGAATTTCGAATATCCCAGCCTTCCGGCCACCGTCGCCTCGAAGCCGCCGAACGTGAAACGTCCAGAGGCCCAGGCCTCCGCGCGGCGGACGTGGGCATAGTAGTCGTAGCCGTACTTGTCGCCCTGGGCAAGGGTCTGGGCGGCTCCGTTCTTAAGATAGTAGTCCAGATCGTTCTGGATCATCGTCGGATAGGCGGCGAAATCCCTCTCGGCGAACTGGTCGATGTTGACATAGTAGTCTCCTCCGAGCAGGTCGTCCAGAATCTTGTAGTACTCCGTGCGATTCCACTTGTAGGAGAGTCCTCCGTTGACTGTCAGGAACTTGACAGGATTCCACTTGGCGTTGACAGCGAAGTTGAGGTCGTTCTGGTCCACACGCCTCTCCTCGATCACGTACTTCGAGCGGTTGCCTGAGGCGGTGGAGTTCAAGGAGTTCACGGCATAGAGACGATCCCAGTTGATGTGGGTGGTCGATGGGAGGTCGGTCTCCCAAGCCTCCTTCGCCCATGCGTACTTGGCGTAGTTACGACGGTTGTAGTCCGTGTTGTCCATGTAGAAATAGCTCGGAAGGTTCCTGTAGTAGTCAGGACGAGGATCCGGGGCATCGTACCAGTCAAGAGCCGTGTAGCCGTTCTTGCCGAATCTGTAAAGCACTGTGGCCGAGGCCGAGAACTTCTGGGACTCAGGTGTGAAGTCGTACTTGAGGATGGCGATCGGCTCGTGGGTCTTGCGGACGCGGGCGTTGCGCACCTTGCCGTTATAGTAGCCCCAGTTGGAGTTGTACATGTTGTCGCCCATCAGATCGTAGACCTCCTGGGTGGAACCGTTCTGCGCCCCACGCTCGCCAGGGGCGGCCATGAATGTGAATCCCAGCTTATGCTCCTCGCCGAACCTCTTCTCCACGGCTCCGTAGTAGCCGAACGAGCGGTAGAAAACACCCTTTATCCAGTCATTTCCGCCAAGCCTCGCCGATGCGCTGAAAGCGTAGGACCAGCCGTTGTCCAACTGTCCGGAAGCGTAGGTCAGCATCAGGCGGAGCCTGTACAGAGCGCTGTTGGTCAGCACGCTTCCTCTCCAGCCTGTGCGGACGGAAGAGGCCATCGGCATGATGTTCGTGAGGCCGTTGTAGCCGCCGAATCCGAAATCGGAGACCTCGGCGCCGTTCACGGACTCCTTGCTTCTGGTGGCCTCGTTGAGACCGCTCCAGAGGGAGTACGGCGTGTAGCCCGTGATAGCGTCGTTCATCCTCACGCCAGCAAGATAGACATCCTGAGACTCACTGGAATAGCCGCGGACACGGAAGCGCACGGAACTGAAATTGTAGCCGGCCATGTTGTTGAACACATCGTTCTGGCCGAAAAGGATGGTAGGGCTGTCCTGGTAGCCGGAATCGTCCATGTCGAACTCGGAGAAACTGGCGTCGTCCACCTCGGCGACTTTCGCCACCGGGGTCAGGGACAGGTTGAACATGTTCTTGACATAGCCGTCATTGACGGTCACGTTCACTCTGGACTGGAGATAGTCCGGGCTTTCGATGACAAGGTCGTACATTCCGTCCTTCAGGTTCCCGATCTGGAATGTTCCGTCCTGTCCGGCCTTCACACGGGCGACTTCCTTTCCTTCTGAATACAGGATCAGATCCGCTCCGTCAATGGTCGCCTTGCTCAAGCGGCTGACGACCGTACCTTTCACGCCACCGGTGTAGTTCTGGGCCGACAAAGTCAGAGCCAGAAACAGAGCCGATGCGGCAAGGAATATTCTTTTGTTCATATTTATTGAATATTAACTATTTATCCATTTGGAGGGTCACTTCGACAAGCTCAGTGACCGAGCCTCTGCGGTCACTGCACTTTCAGTCACCGAGCTTGTCGAAGTGCCGAAGCGACTGAAGTAACTACTTGTTACTAATGACAATATAGGTCGGGTAGTGGTCGCTGTAGCCGCCGACGTAGGAGCCGGATGAATATGTCCGGAACGGCGTACCCTTGTACTGTCCTGTCTGCTGAACCATGAACGGCTGGTTGAAGACGCGTCCGTAGTACTTGCCCTTCACGATCGGAACAATCCTGAGCGTCCCCTTCGGAGCGTTCACAAGCGCCTCGTTCGCAAGGATGATGTCGTAGATGTTCCACCCGCCACGATAGGCCAAAGAGCCGTAACCGGCTTTCAACATTGAGGTAAACGGAGAGAAGAAGTCCATCTTGCCGACTTCGGAGACATTCTCCTTGCCGTGCATATAGACGGCCATGCTCTCGTCCGTAGGGTTGTCGTTCATGTCACCCATCACCACGATCTTGATCCCGGGATATTCATTCATCAGTTTGGCGGAGTTCTCGTAGATGATTTCCGCGCCACGGCTCCTAAGGTCGCTCCCCTTGCCTCCGATCCTGGATGGAAGGTGGGCGACGAAGAACGCGAACATCTCGCCCTTGATCTCGCCCCTGACCATCAGCACATCACGGGTGCGGAAGTGTCCCTGAGACTCCTCGTCCATGTCGAACTTTATGTCCTTACTGTTGAAATCAAACGGAATGGATTTGCTTTCAATCAGTTTGAACTGCTCCGGCCTGTAAAGCAGAGCCACATCGACGCCTCGCCTGTCCGGACCGTCATAGTGCACGATCTGGTAGTTCGCGTCGGCGATCTCCTTCTGGCTCACAAGATCCTCAAGCACATGGCGGTTCTCAACCTCGCTCAGGCCCAGAACCGTGTGGAAAGCCTTGTTCTCATCAGCCATCGCCTTGATCACCGTGGCGATGTTGCGGAGCTTGCGGTTGTACCGCGCGTCAGTCCAGCGGTTTGCCCCGTCGGGGAGATATTCATAGTCATTCTTGCCCTCGTCGTGGTAGGTGTCGAAGAGGTTCTCGACATTGTAGAAGCCGATGACATACCCCCTCGCGCCCTTGTCCCCCTTGGCGCAGGCCGTGGCGGCCACAACCAGAAGCAGCAGAGCGGAATAAAGTATTTTTCTCAAACGCATATCAGTTTTGTATTATATTCATTTATAGTGGTTTCTACCACCACCAAGACACCTTGGCAGGATCTTCGGCCTCGATCTTGGCGGCGGTCTCCTCGCCCACTTTCGCCGGCAGGTTCACAAAGAAATCAATTCCTGTCTTCTTCTCAAGATCATCCACTGACATTGAATATGAAGAGCTTATGGAACTGCTGCTGTAAACCTTGTGGTCCAGCCAGACGGCGCAGGCCGAATAGCCAGAATAACCGAATGTGGAGCTCTTCATGTAGCGGAGCACGGCCTTGTAGTAGGCTGTCGGCACGGTCACTTTCTTGCCATTGTTGTCAAGGGCGTACTTGACGGTCTCGCCGTCTTTGTAGTCTATCACGCAACCGGTCACGACATAGAGGGTGTCGGATTTGTTGGCCCAAGAACGGACCATTCCTTCAAGCGTCTCCCAGATGTCCCCATTGAAACCTTCCTGGATTTGCGGAGTCATATTCGTGCCATAAAAAGTCATGGCGTTAGATTCGTAGGATGTAAGCCTATCTGCCGAAGGGATTTGGTGACCTCTGGCATACCATCCGTTATTACCTTTGCTGAACCCTCTGTACAGCACCGGCTGTTTGCTCTCGGGCAGCAACGGATCCAGCGCCCATGCATTAGTCCGCTTTACATTTCTGGCCATGTTCCATTTGCAAAGCGGATAAGCCACCCACGGAGCCACAAGATTGTCGTAGTCCCAGATGAAGGAATAGTTCCGCGTCTTTACAGAGCCGATCGTCATCGAATGGGTGAAAAAATCCGTCCCTGCCGGAACTGAAGGAAGTTCCAGCCAGCCTGTCTCGTTAGGCTTTGGTTCCGGTGTCGGGTCTGGATCCGGCTTGATCTCCGGTTTCGTCCCTTTCTGGCTGATTGTCTTCGAAGCCTTTCCCGCACTGTTCTCCACAGTGAGTACAGCCGAGCGCTCCTGCTCCGACTCATTCGCCGCCACATTCAGGGTGACATCCGTGTTGCCGCTACCAGAACTCGGCGCGGCGATGATCCAATCCACCGGCGCGCCGCCATCCACCGAAGTTAAAGTTATTTTCCAGGATGACGAGGCTTTGACATAAATGTACTGCGAACGCCCCTCCGCCTCAATCATCGTGGTCTTCACCTCGACTGTCGGCGGAAGCACATCCTCCTTACCACCTGAGCCACAAGATGATAGCGCCAGCATCACAACCCCGGCGCAAATCATCCAAAACCTGCTCAACGTTATCTTCATGTGTTCGTATTATTAGAGAGCAAAAGGGCTGCCCGCTTTTCCGGGCATCCCTTAGCCTTTAAATTGACATCGAATTTACTTCAGAACGACAGTTATACTCTTGGCGCGAATCTGCGCTATATCCGCCTGGGCGGCAAACGTGTCCACGCTTCCTGTCCATGTGACCGTGTTGTTCGTCGCATCAGAAACGGCTATAGTATTGTCGGAGAGGACAGTCATATTCGAGCATTTATCGGAATAGCAATTCAGAACCACTTTCTCGACTTTTTTACCTGTAGGAGGGATAACAACGAAGACAGAGTTCTTATAGATTCTAATGTGATCCTCCTTTGGAGCGGTGGCATCACTTGTCGATTTATACTTATAGTAGCCGAACTTTATCCCATCCTTTGTGTACTCGTAGCCTTTGCCATAAGTCCCATCCGAACCGGCGGTCCAGGCATTGTCATCAGCAATCACCAGAGTCATCTCTGATCCGGAAGACGAACTTTTGCCTCTATGAGTCAATGTGACTGTGTGGGACTTCGTCGCGACATCAGCCTTGGTAGAAACAGTTAATTTCACAACCTTGTCCGCCTCCTCGGTGTTGGCGGCAAACTTCACTGTGATGGTGGCATTCTTGTCACCGGAAGCCGGCTCGACTATGTAGGCGGAATTGTCAGAAGTAACTGTCCAAGCCACATTGGCCTTGACTTCAAACGTGGCCGAGGTGGCATCAGCCGCGGCAGAAAGAGTTGTGGTGCTGACAGTCAGATAATCAGAGGCTCCTGGGACAAGATCCGTAACCATTGTGTTGACGTATTTGTTATTGCTGGCAAGTCCCACATAGAAACCGGTCACCTTCACAACCGCGCCATCGAACGACTTTGCGTTGAAACTGTCATTGATGTAGGCAAGACTGCCCGTGTGCTTGGTTGCGCCGGCAACTTCAACATTTACATAATTTCCACTCACAGAAAGAGTTCCCTCGTAGGAGATATATTCAATCTTGCTTGATGAATATGCGTCAAAGGCGGCAGCGTCCAGAACCTTAGGCGAAGGCAGAGTCAATGCGTTGCCGGAAGATACGACAGTCACCTCCGGAGAGGCCAGCTGGATAAGCCCGCCATATTCAGAAGTCGTTCCTGACACCTTCACATTGTCCTTCTCTTTCGCGGCGCATTTGGTGCCATCGTAAACAAGAAGATAGTCCGCTCCGTCTGTGATGACGAAACCTCTCTGGTAAGTGGCTGCAACAGTGCCGGTCACAATGGCCGCTGTTCCGCTAGGGGAGCTGAGAACCTCGGAGATTTTCATTTCCGTGGCAGGTCCTGGATTGTCTCCACCACCTGTGCCGAGGTCAACGCCCTTGGAGAAGTCGATGACGGTGCCGGCCTTTTCGGAAATCGAAAGGGTCAAGTCATCAAAACAATAGACGCTTGCCTTTGTGGACATGAAATAAAGATAGAGGGCGGAAGTCCCGTCAGGAACAGTGAATGTGGAGGAAGCAAGATCCCAACGCTTGTTCTTGTCGCCGGCAGGGAATGAATATTCAATCTGCACCCACTTGCTTCCATCCTTGCTGACATACACCTTGAACTCATCATGTTTGAAAGTGTTGTCGATGTCCCCGCTCTGGGAATATTCATTGCGCTCAGCTCCGAACGAGAGTGTGTAATTCGTTGACACCGGCAGCGTTATGTTCTTTACCTCGAAATAAGGTTCCTTCCCGAACCAAAGATAATTCATTCCTGATCCCTGATAGTCAGATGAGGATGATGACGAGTTGTACTTGTCATTAGTTCTTGCGCTTACTCCGCTTGAGGCGTAGGTAACAGACGAGATTCCCGTGCCGGTCTCATTGCGCCACCCCTCGAACGAATCAAGGTATGTCTTCCAACCGCTGTCGCTCTTGACGGCCTTCTCCTTGTCAAAGTCGTTCTTGTAGACGGTCATGTCAGCCACGGAACCTGTTCCTTTCTGCTTAACGGTCAAAGTCTTGGAGTCAAAGCCGATGTCGAACTTCACAGATCCTTCACGATCCAAACCAGAGTTCTCCATCACCTTGATCTCGACAGTCACAGCCTTCGAGGAGCCTTTCCCCTCCCTCGGTCCGATGGAGATCCAGTCCTGCTCGGTGGTGGCCTTCCAGTCTCTGGTGGCCGTCACCTGAACGGTCTCGGTTCCGCCGGTCTTCTCAAATGAAATCTCGGACTTTTCGACCTCCACCGACGGAGCGCCCAAGTCCTCTTTCTTGTCATCACAAGCCGTGGCCGCGAAAGCAAGAGCCGCCACAGACATGATGAAGCCTAAAAATCTATTTGTTTTCATATTCATTAGTGTTAATAAATGTTCCACTCATTATGCAGCTCCGGCACTTCCCCGCTCCAGTCCTTCCTTTACCGGCACTTCTATCGATACTTCGGCACCATCCACCCCCGCAAACTCAGCTGTCGCATCCAGGCGACCGGCTATTCTTCCCCACAAATTCTTTGCCTGTCAAGCAGTCCGCTAAGTTACGACTAAATATTCAATTAAAAAATATGCCCGGACTGCGAGAACTATCGCAACATGTTATTTACTTACTTTCAAAGGTTTCCAAACAGCCACCGGGACAAATGGGATGGCGGTATTTCAGAGTTGACTGTCATTCAGTGCGTTATACGCCACGGGGCTCCGCCAATGTCATTGCGTACTTTACGCAGCGAAATATACGCAATAATATTCATTCTTCCCTAACAGCCTTTGAATGTGAGTGAAATGCCCATTTCCGCTCACGAAAGGCAGGGAAAGAGATCCCTCGTGAGCGAAAAAACCATTTCTGTACACGAGACCAATGAATATAGCGGCCTCGTGAGCAGATGGCCTGTTCCCGCGCACGGCCTTGTCTTACAGATCGAGGTCGAGCTCGACGGGGCAGTGGTCGGAGCCGAGGATCTCGGTGTGGATCTCGGTGGCTGCGATCTTGTCCCTGAGGGAGTCAGAGACGAGGAAATAGTCCAGCCGCCAACCGACGTTCTTCTCGCGGGCGTGGAAGCGGTACGACCACCAGGAATATTTCACCTCGTCCGGGTGCTGTAAGCGCCAGGAGTCAGTGAAACCAGAGTCCAGAAGCCCGGAGAACTTGCCGCGCTCCTCATCGGTGAACCCGGCGTTGCGGCGGTTCGTGTCCGGATTCTTGATGTCTATCTCATTGTGGGCCACGTTCATGTCACCGCAGACCACCACACCCTTCCGGGCGGCGAGGCCGGCAAGATATTCCCGGAAATCATCCTCCCACCGCATCCGGTAGTCGAGCCTCCGGAGACCGTCCTGAGAGTTCGGCACATAGACGCAGACAAGGAAGAACTCCGGCATCTCCAGCGTGATGACACGCCCCTCATGGTCGTGTTCCTCAACCCCGATGCCGTACGTCACCGAGAGCGGCGTGTGCCTTGAATATATCGCCGTCCCGGAATATCCCTTCTTCTCCGCCGAGTTCCAGTACGACGTGTAGCCAATGAACTCCAGATCCAGCTGCCCCGGCTGCATCTTCGTCTCCTGCAGACAGAAAAAATCCGCGTCCAGCGTGTTGAACACCTCATCGAACCCTTTCCCGGCGCAGGCGCGAAGCCCGTTCACATTCCAACTTATGAATTTCATATTATTTCAGATTATTGAATATCAAACTAATTGCCTGCCGGCTGCCTGAAGCATCCTTTGGCCGGCTTGCGGGACATCACGAAATGCAGCTTAGCCCCGTCCTTGATGTCAGAATAGCGGATGACAGGGGAGACAAGACGTTTTCCGTTGAGGTACGCGGCCTTGATGTAAACCGCTTCCTTGCTCCAACCTTCCGTTGTCATTTCCAGCAGACCTCCGTCTGACAGCCTGACCTTCAGGCCGGGAACGCACGGAGAACCAATGTAGTACTCATCGGATCCGGGGCAGAACGGATAGAATCCAAGGCAGTTGAAAATGTACCAGGCGGACATCTGGCCACAGTCGTCGTTGCCGCTCAGCGAGCCGGGTTCATTGCCGTAGAAGTTGTCGGCGATGTAGCGCACCCATTTCTGGCACTTCCACGGCTGGCCGAACCAGTCGTACAGGTAGGTAACGTGATGGCAAGGCTCGTTGCCGTGCCAGTAGCCGCCGATGCGGCCCCAGATGTCGTGCGCTCCTGGAATATCCTCGGGCAGCTCGATGGTGAAGAGGCTGTCCAGGCGGCTCAGCAGCAACTTCCTGCCGGCTCTCTCGACATAGCCTCCGAAATCGTGCGGCACAGTCCATGTGTACTGCATCGTGAACCCTTCCGTGATGTCTCCCCAGCCGTGGACCGAGTTCGGACCCTGATAGGCGACAGGGGCGAACGGGTCGCGCCAGTCGCCGGCGGAATCCTTTCCGCGCATGTAGCCGGTCTCGGGATCGATGAGATTCCGGTAGTTCATCGACCGGTTGAGGAAGAACTCGTAGTCCTCCCGGTGACCCAGAAGCTTGGCCGCCTGGGCAATGCACCAATCATCGTAGGCATATTCAAGAGTCTTGGAGACCGATTCCTTCTCCTTGTCGAAAGGCACGTAGCCGAGGGAGGTATATTCAGGAATGCAGTCGTAGTGAGGGTTGGTGGCGGTGGTCTTCATCGCCTGGAAGGCGCGCTCGTAGTCGAATCCACGCACGCCTTTGAGCATCATGTCTGCCAGTACAGAGCAGGCGTGATAGCCGATCATGCACCAGGTCTCGCCGCCGTAGAACGACCAGATCGGGAGCATCTTCTCGGTACTTTTGTCGAAATGGGCTAGCATCGAGTTGGCGATGTCTGCCTGAAGCGGCTTGTTGACGAGGTTGAGAAGCGGGTGGAAAGCCCTGTAAGTGTCCCATAGCGAGAATGTCGTGACGTTGGTGAAGTCTTCCGCATTCCCGATCGTGCCGTCGTGCTCGCGGAAGCGTCCGTCCGCGTCCTCGAATAGGAACGGGTGGAGGGCTGTGCGATAGACGCTGGTGTAGAATGTCTCCCTCAGCACCTTGTCATCGGAATCCAGCTCGTACTTCCCGAGTTCCTTTTCCCAGAGATCCTCGGCCTCGGTCCTTACGGCGGCGAAGTCCTTGCCTTCCAGCTCCTTGAGGTTGTTCAGAGCACCATCAGTGCCTACAGCCGACACGGCGACATCTATGAATATGCTCTCGTCGGCTCCGGTCTTGAACCTTACGACGGCCTTAAGCTTTTGCCCCCAGGCCTCAAGCGAGCTGCGGAAGCGTTTGGTGTTGTAGATCACAGGCTTGTCATCCTGGAATATGTTGAACTCCTCGATCGGCCTTGAGAATCTGGCCACGAAATAGACATAACGTCCCGGGTTCCAGCCGTTGACGACCTTGCTGCCGATGATCGTGCGCTCGTCCAGCAGACGGACCGTGGACCAGAGGCAATCCCATTTGAGGGTGTGGTCAAGGTCGATCATCACAAACGAACTGTCCGACTGCGGGAATGTGAACTTGAATATTCCACTTCGCCGGGCTGCCGTCATCTCGGCCTTGACTCCGTAGTCCTTCAGGATCACTCCGTAGTAACCCGGCTCGCCCCATTCCCGGGTGTGGTCGTAGGTTGACGGATCCATCTTCGATCCGGTTCCCGGCAGGAAGAGGAAATCGCCCATGTCCGGGATTCCGGTTCCGCTCAGATGCGTGAGGCTGAAACCCTGGATGAACGGCTTGGAGTACTTGTACCCCGCCGCACAGTCATAGTCCTTGTCGTCGCAGTCCGGGCTGATCTGGATCCCGCCGAACGGCACCTGTGGCCCCGGGTACACGTTCCCGAACCCGTCCGTCCCCACGAAAACGTTCACATCATCGATCAGTTTCCCTTTGCCGGATCCTTCCTGTCGAACCACGGTTCCTTCGACGACAGGCTCAGGGACCTCCTTAACGCGGTCGCTGAGCTTGTCGAAGCGCCCTTCCGCGGCCGCCGAAACTGAAAACCCACACAGCACCGCCATGCCCAAAAACATTCTCCGAATATTCATAATCCATCCAATTTTCATTTTCCCCGTAAAGTTACCGAATATTTCTGTAAATCATAACTACATGTCTTTGAATATATTCGCAAACCCTGCCAGTCAAATTCAGAGGGCAGCGTTCCGTAACTCACTGCTGCTTAATCAGTGGGGCGCCATCCTTTGATATTCATCAATTTATGGAATCGTGCCGATCCTTCGGCCATAAATCGGCCGTAAAATTAGGTAACTATATAGCAGTTGACTAA
>ERZ1026776.1114-NODE-1114-length-15755-cov-7.551083_pt1 | contig 15755 bp, 13 predicted proteins | sample MGYA00380125_ERZ1026776 | MGnify/ENA primary metagenome ERZ1026776 (study PRJEB33269, sample SAMEA4719761) | human gut metagenome | biome: human-associated habitat; feature: organic feature; material: feces | place: Cameroon | collected 2013-10 ...
ATATTAGTAAAACTAATAAGAATAATTACAATATATAATTGGAAAATTTGGCACTATGAAGGTATACTATAGGTATTGAACGAATTGCAGATTATTAGGAGGAACAATAATGGATTACAAGAATTCAGGTGTTGATATCGAGGCAGGTTACAAGTCAGTAGAGCTTATGAAAAAGCATGTAAAGGAGACTATGAGACCGGAGGTGTTAGGTGGTCTCGGAGGCTTCTCAGGAGCATTCTCACTTGCTTCCATCAAGGATATGGAGGATCCGGTGCTTTTATCGGGAACAGATGGCTGCGGAACCAAGGTAAAGCTTGCTTTCATCATGGACAAGCATGATACAATCGGAATCGATGCAGTTGCTATGTGCGTAAATGATGTGGCATGTGCAGGCGGTGAGCCATTATTTTTCCTTGATTATATAGCATGTGGCAAGAACTATCCGGAGAAGATTGCTACAATCGTAAGCGGTGTGGCAGAGGGCTGTAAGCAGTCAGGCTGTGCACTTGTTGGTGGCGAGACTGCAGAGCATCCGGGTCTTATGCCTGAGGACGAGTACGACCTTGCAGGCTTTGCGGTTGGTGTGGTTGACAGAAAGGACATCATCACAGGCGAGGACTTAAAGGATGGCGATGTACTTATCGGAATGGCATCAACAGGCGTACATTCAAATGGATTTTCACTTGTCAGAAAGATTTTCAAGATGGACAAGGAGACATTAAATACATACCATGAGGAGCTTGGCACAACACTTGGAGAGGCACTTCTTGCCCCTACAAGAATCTATGTAAAGGCTCTTAAGGCTGTAAAGGACGCAGGAGTTACAGTAAAGGCCTGCAGCCATATCACAGGTGGCGGCTTCTATGAGAATATCCCACGTATGCTCATTGATGGCAAGCGTGCCGTAGTTGAGAAAAACAGCTACCCTGTTCCACCAATCTTTACAATGATGGCTAGAGAGGGAAATGTCGAGGAGCAGATGATGTACAATACCTACAATATGGGACTTGGAATGATTGTCGCAGTTGACCCTGCAGACGTGGACAAGACTATGGAGGCTATGAAGTCTGCCGGAGATACACCATACGTAGTCGGAAAGATTATTGACGGCGAGAAGGGTGTAGATCTCGTATAAATTACAGACAATTGACATCGTTGCGAGGAAAAAGAATGAAAATTGCAGTATGTGTATCGGGTGGCGGCACCAATCTTCAGGCCATCATAGATGCAATAGATAACGGAACAATTACAAACACACAGATAGAGGTTGTTATCAGCAACAACGCAGATGCATATGCACTTGAGAGAGCAAAAAAAGCAGGAATAAAGGCAGTATGCATCTCACCAAAGAGCTATGAAAACAGAGCTGCCTTCAATGAGGATTTCCTAAAGCAGCTTAACTCATATCATGTGGATTTAGTCGTACTGGCAGGATTTCTGGTGGTGATTCCACCTGAGATGATAAAGCAGTATAGAAACAGAATCATAAATATCCATCCATCGCTTATACCATCCTTCTGCGGCACAGGCTACTATGGACTTAAGGTGCATGAGGGAGTGCTTGCACGCGGTGTGAGGGTGACAGGTGCCACCTGCCACTTTGTGGATGAAGGTACAGACACAGGCCCTATTATTTTACAGAAGGCAGTCGAGGTAAAGCAGGGAGACACACCTGAGGTGCTTCAGCGCAGGGTGATGGAGCAGGCTGAGTGGAAAATCATGCCATACGCTATCGACCTGATAGCGAATGGAAGGGTGTCAGTAGAAGACGGACATGTTATTATAGATGAGAAGTAATGACAATGAAAAGCTTATATAGTTTAGATATAGGAGGCAAAAATGAAGGTATTAGTAGTAGGAAGCGGCGGAAGAGAGCATGCAATATGCAGGGCTGTTGCAAAGAGCCCGCGCGTTGACAAGATATACTGTGCACCGGGCAATGCAGGTATCGCTGCACTTGCAGAGTGTGTGCCAATCGGTGCGATGGAGTTTGATAAGCTCGTATCATTTGCAAAGGATAATGCCATTGATTTCACAATCATCGGCATGGATGATCCGCTTGTAGGTGGTATCGTTGATGAGTTCGAAAAGGCAGGGCTCAAGTGCTTCGGACCAAAGAAGAATGCAGCTATTCTTGAGGGATCAAAGGCATTTTCAAAGGATCTCATGAAAAAGTATAATATCCCAACTGCGGCATATGAGAATTTTACTGATGCCAAAGAGGCTCTTAAATATTTAGAGACAGCAAAGTTCCCTATCGTGTTAAAGGCAGACGGACTTGCTCTCGGAAAGGGTGTGCTTATCTGCAATACTCTTGAGGAGGCAAAAGAGGGTGTCAGAACCATCATGGAGGACAAAAAGTTCGGAACAGCCGGAAACACTATGGTAGTTGAGGAGTTCATGACAGGCCGTGAGGTTTCTGTGCTTTCATTTGTAGACGGAAAGACTATCAAGATTATGTCATCTGCGCAGGATCACAAGCGTGCAGGCGATGGAGATACAGGTCTTAATACAGGCGGCATGGGCAACTTCTCACCTAGTCCGTTCTATACAAAAGAGGTCGATGATTTCTGCAAGAAGTATATTTATCAGGCAACTGTAGATGCTATGGCTAAAGAGGGCAGACCTTTTACAGGAGTTATCTTCTTCGGACTCATGCTCACAGAGGATGGACCAAAGGTGCTTGAGTACAATGCTAGATTCGGAGATCCTGAGGCTCAGGTTGTGCTTCCTCGTATGAAGAATGATATCATCGATGTGATGGAGGCCTGTGTAGACGGAACTCTTGACACAATAGATTTACAGTTTGAGGACAATGCATGTGTATGCGTAGTTCTGGCATCAGACGGATATCCTGTTAAGTATGAGAAGGGCTTTAAGATAACAGGCTTTGAGAAGTTTGACGGCAAAGAGGATTATTACTGCTATCATGCAGGCACCAAATTTGATGCTGACGGAAATATCGTCACAAACGGTGGCCGTGTGCTCGGTATCACAGCAACAGGAGCTACACTCAAGGAGGCCAGAGCCAAGGCTTACGAGGCAACAGAGTGGGTACAGTTTGATAATAAATACATGAGACATGATATCGGAAAGGCAATAGATGAAGCATAAGGGTATTATTTTTGATATGGATGGAACTCTCTGGGATTCAGCAGAGAACGTGGCAAAATCATGGAATAAGGCCATAGCTGATTATGGATATGAGAGGGCACCTATCACAAAAGAAGACATGTATTCAGTAATGGGAAAGACAATGGATGTATTGGCATCCATTATCTTTCCTAATTGTGCTTGCAGAGACGAGCTAATTAATGTATGCTATAAGGAAGAAAACGATTACCTGACAGCTCACGGAGGAGAGGTTTATCCGGATGTTGAAAAGACACTTGATGAGCTGTCAAAAAGCTATGACCTGTATATAGTCAGCAATTGCCAGCGTGGCTATATCGAGTCTTTTTTTGCGTACCACGGACTTGGCAGGTATTTTAAGGATACTGAGTGCTACGGCAACAATGAGCTTGAGAAGTCAGAAAACATAAAGCTTATTGTAGAGCGCAATAATATAGATGAGGCAGTGTATGTCGGTGACATTCAGGGGGATTACGATTCCAGCAAAAAGGCAGGAGTAAAGTTCATCCATGCAGCATATGGTTTTGGCACAATAGATGACGATGTGCCGGCAATTCACAGATTCTCTGAGCTGCCACAGGTGGCTTCAGGAGTGTTTAATGAATTAAACAGCTCTGATGAGAATTGATTTTTATTTTTAAGTTTATGAATATGTAGATAACGGGGTTTCCACATGGCAGATAAGCGTAACAGAGGGAGAAGAATTACAGATAGAACAATGGAGGCTTACTATGAGCTGATGAAGATTGTTGCAGAAAACAACCATGAGCACATGTTTGAGTACTATGTGGAAGCTGACGAGGCATATATTTTCAAAATAGCAAACTCTTCTCCGGCTCAGGAGACAGTATATCCATGTTTTAAACAAAATATCGACACATACATGTCAGAGTGTCCGGCAGACAGTATCGAAAGCTTCAAAAAGCAGCTTGATAAATGTCTGCTTCGGCCTATGCGTACTGCATTTCAGCTTAGCTTTATATCAGAGGATGGCAAGAGTAAGCCTGTCGAGATGTACATGGTCAGCATACCTGATCTGGATAAAAAGGTATGTATGGTAGCCGGAGTGATGTTTGATATCAGAGATGAAAAGGGGCTTTTGGACTCCTTGACAGGCACATACAATCATCTCGCATTTGAGAATAAATGTACATCACTTATCAGGCAAAAGGGAACAAAGCTTTTATTTGTGATGCTTGATGTGGATGATTTCAAGATAGTAAATGACACCTTGGGACACAATGTGGGGGATAGGGTATTAAGCCAGACAGGACAGGTGCTTAAGGAAGCAGTTGGAGCCAATGGCATAGTTGGCAGGCTTGGCGGTGATGAGTTTGCGGCGATTGTATTTGGATTAGAGGACAGTGATGCTGTGGACGAGTTCTGCGTAAAGCTGTCAGGCAAGCTGAAGAATATTATTTTTGATATGGAGTATTCTGCATCAATCGGCATGACTACAGGCGATGACAGAGAGCTGACCTTTAAGGATCTGTACTATGAGGCGGATCAGGCCATGTATTACTCAAAGAGGCAGGGAAAGAATCGCATATCATTTTTCGATTCCATCAGGAAAAATGATGTAAGCATTCCGCATAATTCAGGCGCTCTTTCCCATACAGGTGTATCCTGCAAGCTGTCAGATATGGAGATATTCTCGTATGATGAAGTGCCGGACTATATACTTGCAGTAGATGAGGAGAGCCGTAGAATAGTATTTGTAAATAAGGCTATCAGAAATTCAAGCATTATGACAGCAACTCAGATTGATGAATTTATTTCAAAGCCGTTTGATGATGGGTTCATTGATTTGTTTTTACGGAAAAAAGAGCAGGGAAACAGAGTATCGGTTTTTTCAGGAAAGGATCATCCCGACAATATAGTTGCAAAGCTCTTAGGCGAAAAGAAGCTCATAGTCAAGCTGACTCATAAGGATTATAATGGCTATAGACTGCTCAAGATGATAGATTTGAGTAATGAGTCAAAGCTGAATGCTGTTATGAGACAGATAAGCAGCTACAGGTCTTTTATGCAGAATTTCATTGATGCTATTAATGATACCACCGAAGGCTTGGGGTATAAGAACCATTTACGGCTGATTAGAGAGTTTTACAATGCAGATTGTGTGGCTGTTATTTATAATGGAGAGAGTGAGTGGGATACAATTGAAGAGATACATATACCAAGTGCCCAGATTATGGCAAAGGTTGTTAATGAATCTGTTTCAAGTGGTGCAATTGCAGATTTTCTCGCTCTTTTTAATGACGCCGGTCGTGTGTTTATAAGTGATATTAAGTCAATTGAGAGTGAATACGGGAATTTATTCAAGCGTATGGCTGATGTCAGAATATGGTCTGCATCTGCAGTTCTTCTAAACAAGAGGAAACAATGCTTTGGTGCCATCGTAGTTATGAATCCAAGAGCCAATTCAGGAAGTCTGGATTTGATTGATATGGTTGGTATTTCAATATCGAATAGTCTGTTTTATGAGAAGGCAAGGGCAGAGTATGAGTACAGACTCAATTTTGACCAGGTCACAGGCTTAAGAAAGAGAGAGACCTTTAATAATCTCGGGGAGAGCTATGTAGAGTATGACTGTAGTTCAATGGGAGTATTTGCATCAGATATCATAAGGCTTTCGGATATAAATGATAAATTTGGGTATATGGCAGGAAATGCGCGTCTTAGGATGGTTGCAAATGTGATCAGCGGCGTTTTTACAGGCTATGATATATACAGGTACGAGCAGGATGAGATAGTTGTTTTTTGCAAGGATATTGATAAAAAATCATTTATGGGGCTTGTCAGGATAGTAAGGGAAAGCCTTGATGATCTGGATGTCTCAGTATCGACAGGCTTTAGCTGGACGGATAAGCCTGATATCGCAAGGCAGCTCTCAGAGGTCCGCTTAATGTACGATATTGAAAAGGATACAAAGCTTAAGAGTCTTGACAGTACAATGAGAAATAAGGTATTTAAGGACGTGGTTTCTGAGATTGATAAGGGAAGCTTTATGGTATATTATCAGCCGAAGGTTGATTCCAGAACAGGTATCACCGTCGGGGCAGAAGCCCTTATCAGATTTTTTGATGGGGCTCATGGCATTGTAGGACCAATTCATTTTATTGAGATTTTAGAAGAAAACAGATGCTCGCATCTTATTGATTTATTTGTGCTCGATGAGGTTTGTAAAGCGCAGAAGCATCGCTGTATAAATGAAAAGAGAGTGGTTCCTGTTTCAGTGAATTTTTCAAAGAATACGCTGGAATATGCAGGTCTTTTGGAGCAGGTGAAGGAGATAATGAACAGGTATGATCTTCCGGAGGGGCTTGTTCAGATAGAGATAACAGAGTCTGTAGGTGATATGGACGTTGCATTGATAAATAATATCGCCCAGTCTCTTATTTCGATGGGCTTTCGCCTTTCGATGGATGACTTTGGTACGAAGTACTCTAATCTTGAGATGCTCTTTAAGTTTCCGTTCAGTATTGCCAAAATTGATCGTTCCCTGGTCAAGAACCTGGAGAGCAATGAAAAGAGCAGGATTATGTTAAAGCACCTCATATCCATGATTAAGGAGCTTGGCATAGAGTGTGTTGCCGAGGGCGCAGAGACAGTGGAGCAGGTAAGGCTATTACAGCGGTTTGGATGTAATATTATTCAGGGCTATTTCTATTCAAAGCCGGTTACACTTGATGTTTTCACGAGTGAGTTCGTGGAAAAAACAAGGAATCAGTTGTGATTCACAATTTTATATATAGTGCAGCTATTAACAGGCACCTATAGCAGGAAAGCGGATAACAGCTGCAAAAAAAGATAAAAGGAAAGGAAGAAAAATGTTAGAGAAAATCTTCAAACTCAAACAAAACAACACAACGGTCAAGACAGAGATTCTTGCCGGTCTGACAACATTCATGACCATGGCATACATCATTGCTCTTAACCCAAACCTCCTCACCGGATTCGGTGCTGAGGGAACAAAAGCATTATGGAACGGAGTGTTTTTGGCAACCTGTATTGCTTCGGCAGTCGGTATGTTTGTTATGGCATTTCTTGCCAACAAGCCATTCGCACTGGCTCCGGGTATGGGACTCAACAGCTTTTTTGCTGTAGTAGTTGCCAATATCGTAAGTATCACAGGCCTGTCATATGTTGACTCATTCCAGGCTGCACTGTGTATCATCCTTATTGAGGGTATTTTATTCTTCATACTTTCAATATTCAATATCCGTGACAAGATAGTAGATGCCATTCCTTATGGTGTCCGCATGGGTATTTCACCGGCTATCGGTCTTATGCTTTTAAATATCGGCTTTGGTTCAAATGCCGGTGTTTACTCAAAGGACGGTGGACCATTTTATGTGATGAAGGATTTCTTCGGTGCACTCACACCGGGACTTGCCAAAACAAATATGACAGATGGATATTCTTCAATGGTGCTCACTGTTGTGACCATGTTCATCGGACTTTTTGTTATCATTATTTTAGCGCACAAGGGCGTCAACGGAGCAGTACTTTTTGGTATGCTTGCAGCCTGCGTGGTTTACTGGGCAGGAGAGGCTATCTTCTTCGGAACAAACCCATTTGCATCACTTGCAACAGCTTCATTTGTGCCACAGTTTAAGGATATGGCAGATACCACACTGTTCAAGTTCGATTTCAAGGATTTTATCAGCATTGGATGGTTTACAGCAGTTTCACTCATCATCACATTCTGTATCATTGATATGTTTGATACCATCGGAACACTTGTTGGTACTGCATCACGAGCAGGAATGGTTGACAAAGAGGGAAATATGCCAAACATGAAGGAGGCTTTGATTTCAGATTCAGTTGCAACAATGGTTGGTGCCGTAACAGGTACATCTACCGTAACAACATTTGTTGAGTCTGCATCAGGTGTAGAGGCAGGTGGACGAACAGGTCTTACAGCCTTCACAACAGGTATCCTGTTCCTTGCATGTATCTTCATCGCACCGCTTGCAGCGATTATTCCAGCCGCAGCAACATCATCAGCACTTATCTATGTTGGTATTCTGATGCTTGGCGGTCTTAAGAAGGTGGATTTTGAGGACCTGTCACAGGTTGCTCCTGTGGCGCTCATGCTTATTGCAATGCCTATCTCAGGATCTATCGGACATGGTATAGGTCTTGGACTTATCACATATACTGTACTCAAGGTATTTACAGGAAAAGCTAAGGAGGTTTCTGTCCTCACTTATGCTATTTCGCTTCTTTTCCTTGTGAAGTTCTTCCTTGTAGTGTAGTGCTTTGAAGCTTCTTGAGCCATATTTGTTATGGTACGAAAATGCCGCTACAGTACAGTTTAATGCATCCGTAAGCCGGTACTGCGTCACTAAGAGGCTGTAAGAATTATATATTCAGTTTGTTATAGACCATGACACAACCGGCTTTTATGTGCCGTCCATGGCACATAACGCCTTGCCCCGCCATCCTTGGCGGGGCATTGTTGTGTGCGGATATAATTCTAACAGCCACTAAGTGACTGCGTAAGGCTTACTGATGCATTAACCTGTACTGTAGCGGCATTTTCTTACGTGGTGACAATAATTTACACATGCAAACATATGTTCTTGACAATTAAGCGTAATCAATGTAGAATTGCAGTATGGACAAGCATAATGAAGAGCACATTTATGTGGCAATAGATTTAAAATCATTTTACGCATCAGTAGAGTGCAGAGAGAGGGGAAAGGATGCTCTGACCACTAATCTGGTCGTGGCAGATCCAACCCGCACGGAGAAGACCATCTGTCTTGCTGTATCGCCTGCGCTTAAGGCATATGGCATACCGGGCAGGGCGCGCCTTTTTGAGGTGGTACAGCGTGTGAAGGAGGTAAATAAGCTACGTCTGTCGAAGCTTATGGCAGGTGAACAGCAAAAAAGAATTCAGGCTAAGGGCAATCCGGATGAAAGAAAAAAATATGTAACAGAAAATGATATAGCAGAAAGCACAATGGCAGGATTTGAGTATGCATCATATAATGCGAAGCTGCTTGACACACATCCTGAGTATGAGCTTACATACATTGTTGCGCCTCCGCGTATGGCCTTGTACATGGATTACAGTACACGCATATACAATATTTATCTTAAGTATATCGCTCCTGAAGATATCAGTGTTTACTCGATAGATGAGGTTTTTATGGATGTTACACACTATCTTCGCACTTATCATATGACGGCAAGGGAGCTTGCGTCTAAGATGATAGATGATGTCCTTAAGGATACCGGTATCACGGCAACCTGTGGTATTGGAACCAATCTGTATCTATGCAAGATAGCCATGGATATTATGGCAAAGCATGCTATGCCTGATGAGCGGGGAGTACGTATAGCAGAACTCAACGAGAGCAGCTATAGGCGAAAGCTGTGGGATCACCGGCCGATTACCGATTTCTGGAGAGTGGGGGCAGGCTATGCCAAAAAGCTTGAGGCAGCCGGCATGTATACCATGGGAGATGTGGCTAGGTGCTCACTCGGAGGACCGAATGATTTTTACAATGAGGAAAAGCTGTATAAGATGTTTGGCATCAATGCGGAGCTTCTCATAGACCATGCATGGGGGTATGAGCCTGTCACGATAGCGGATATCAAGGCCTACAGACCGCAGACTAACAGCATCAGCTCAGGGCAGGTGCTGCAGGAGCCTTATGATTATGAGAAGACAAAGCTTATTGTGCGTGAGATGACGGACCTTCTTGTGCTTGATCTGGTTGATAAGAGGCTGGTTACAGACCAGATAGTGCTCACTATCGGATATGATATTGCGAATTTGTCTAATAAGGCGGATAGCTGTTCCGGCAATAATTATGACCACGTAGGAAACAATAAAGACAAAGACAGCAATGGCAGTAAAAAAAGCACACACAGAGCTTATACAGGCGAGATTACCATAGACCGCTACGGCAGAAAGGTTCCAAAGCATGCACATGGCACGGCTAACTTAGGACGTTTTACGTCATCCACGCGCATCATCATGGATGCTGTTATGGAGCTTTATGACCGTATCATAGACCCTTCTCTTCTGACGCGCAGGATTACTGTGGTAGCAAACAGGGTTTGTGATGAGAGTAAGGTGCAGGAAAGTGAGCAGTTTGAGCAGCTTGATTTATTTACGGATTATCAGGCAAAGGCTAGGGAAAAGCTAAAAGAGGATGAGGCACTTTCCAAGGAGAGAAAGCTTCAGGAGGCTATGATTTCCGTTAAGAAGAAATATGGAAAGAATGCCATGCTAAAGGGTATGAATCTCGAGGAGGGTGCTACAACTATTTCGAGAAATAACCAGATTGGCGGACATAAGGCATAGCAGCAACTGCTGTGGTTCTTAATCGGATTTTTCTTAGTGGTTTAAAATAGTTACGAAAAAGTATATAAGGAGCATGGCATGGGAAAATATGATGATATTATAGATTTGCCGCATCACGTGTCAAAGGTACATCCGCAGATGTCTGTATGGGACCGCTCGGCACAGTTTGCACCTTTTGCAGCACTTACAGGTCATGAGGAGGCCATTGCAGAGACAGCAAGACTCACAAACGAGTGGCATGAGCCGGATGAGGATAAAAAAAGAGAGCTTGATGAGAAAATGAATGAGCTCATGATGCTCTATAGAAAGCGTAATTTTAATTCAGGAAGTTTATATGACGAAACTGCTATAAATACCGGAGCTGAAATTTATTTTGAAGTGACATATTTTGTGCCGGATGAGCACAAGGAGGGTGGCAGCTATGAGCATGTGACAGGGTATCTTAAAAAGCTCGACAGCATAGGACAGCGTATGATTATTGTGGATGATAATGGTATAGAGACGATAATAGATACCAAATGGATATATGATATTGTATAGAAAGCAGGAAAATTTAAAGATGGACAAGCAGATAGAAAGAACAGGGGATGACAATAAAAATAATATTGGTGTGTTATATGGCATCGGTGTGGGTCCGGGAGATCCCGAGCTTATGACGTTAAAGGCTATTAATAGAATAAAAGCATGTGACATCATTGCAATCCCTGCAGTTTCAAAAGAGGAATGCTATGCATACAGTATAGTGCAGGCTGTTTTACCGGAGATAGAGAAAAAACAGATTATGTGCACTCCTTTTCCCATGATAAAGGACAAGGAAAAGCTGGCTATATCACACAATAAGATATACAGTGACATAGTCTGTGAGCTTTTAGCAGGAAAAAATGTGGCAATGCTTACAATCGGCGATCCGAGCGTGTATTCAACATATATGTATATCCATAAGCGTGTCATACAGGCAGGCTTTACGGCAGTGATGATAAGCGGGGTGCCGTCTTTTTGTGCGGCGGCAGCGCGGCTTGGTATTTCACTTGGTGAGATGAGGGGCGAGATACATATCATACCGGCCTCGTATGATGTGAGGGATACCATGGGGTATGGTGGTACCTGTGTGTATATGAAATCGGGGAAGAAGCTTGCAGAGCTGATAGAGGTGCTTCGCACAACTGAGGGGAGCGATACAGAGACAGATGAAGAAGCGAAAATGACAGTGTATGGTGTGACCAACTGTGGCATGGAGTCGGAGCGTGTATACAGGGGGCTGGATGAGCTTAGCGAAGCAAAAGGATATTTGACAATAGTTATAGTGAAATTGTAGTATTAAGTTACCAATAGTTTATGGCGATTGCAAGATTGGAAATGGTAAGCAAATTCATTTTGAAATGATGTGATTGTATTTAGGCGAGGAAGCGTAAAAAATTCTGTCAAGGCAGGGAGACATAGAGCCCGGGCTTCATAGGTTAATCATTCATTTCAGCTTTGATATCGTCTTCAGTAGCCTTCATAGCATCGAGAGTCATTGTAAGAAGCTTTTCAAGCTCCCAGCCGAGCTGTGTGGCACCACGTTCAATTACCTCACGTGAGCAGCCAGCAGCAAAACCCTTGCTCTTGTATTTTTTCTTTAAGGATTTAAGCTCCATATCCTTTGTGCTCTTTGATGGACGCATAAGGGCTGTGGCCCAGATAAGACCGGTAAGCTCATCTGCGGCAAAAAGCACTTTTTCCATTTCGTGCTCAGGCGCGACATCTACTGTGATGCCGTAGCCGTGTGATACAACGGCGTGTATTATATCTTCACCAACGTCGCCTTTTCGCAAAAGCTCCGGAGCCTTTATGCAGTGCTGATCAGGATAAAGCTCGAAATCAATGTCATGGAGTAATCCTACAATACCCCAGTATTCAGCATCATCGCCATATCCGAGCTTGGTTGCATACCATTTCATGACAGCCTCAACAGTGAGAGCATGCTGTATATGGAATGGGTCTTTATTGTATTCTTTAAGCAGGTCGAAGGCCTGTTCTCTTGAAATGTGTTCCATTGTATATTCCTCTTTTCCTAGCTGTATTGTATGATTTATACTATTTTAATGTTTTAACGGGAAAAAGTCAAATGATTTTTCCATCAATACTTATTGTTACAACTTGCCATGGTATGAATTTTCCACTGTTTTGAAGAGCTTTTTTGGCTGCCATCTCCAGACCGCCACAGCAAGGAACCTCCATTCGGACAATAGTTACACTTTGAATGTTGTTATTTTGAATAATAGCAGTCAGCTTTTCACTATAATCCACCTGATCTAATTTAGGACAACCAATCAAAGTTACCTTGTTTCGAATAAAATCCTGATGAAAGGCGGCATAAGCGTAAGCAGTACAATCAGCTGCGATTAAAAGCTTTGAGCCGTTAAAATATGGTGCATTAACAGGTGCCAGTTTGATCTGTACCGGCCAGTTTTGAAGCTGTGATTCTGAAGCTGTGGTTGAAGAAGCTTTTGCAGGCTCAGGGGTTTCTGTCCGTCTGATCTGCATGATTTTAGATCCAGGACAGTCGGAGTGAGAGGTCATTGCCCGGTTTTTGGCAGCTATTTTCTTTTGTGCTTCTTTTACGGCTTCTTCATCATATTCAGGTGCTTCTCTTTCTTCAAAAGAAATGGCACCTGTTGGACATTCCGGGAGACAATCGCCTAGTCCATCACAGAAATGTTCTCTCACCAATTCTGCTTTTCCGTTAATGATATCAATGGCACCTTCGTGGCAGGCAGATGCACAGGCACCGCAGCCGTTACATTTTTCTTTATCAATCTTTATAATTTTTCTTATCATTTTTAACCTCCGTCAATAGTATTTAGCGTTTGTTTATGCTAGAATTATAGTATTATAAATGCAACTAGTATGTTTGATTTCCAACAGGGAGGAACTATTTTGGAAAAATATTTACCTATTCTAAGAAACAGTCCATTTTGTAAAGGTCTTACTGATAAAGAGATATTATCCATATTGCATTGTGTAAACGCAACAACAATTTCTAAAGAACGGGATTCATATATTTTCAGAGCAGGTGATATTACCGAGGTAATGGGGCTTGTGGTGTCAGGCTGCGTCCTCATTATTCAAGAAGACATCTGGGGACATCGAAATATTTTGTCAAAATGTCACGCAGGAGATTTTTTTGGTGAGCCGTATGCAGCAAGCCAGAGAGCTGTCTTAAATATCAGTGTGGTAGCAGATGAGGATTGTGAGATTATTCTATTAAATGTCAAAAGGCTTCTGGTTACTTGTCCAACTGCATGTGAGCATCATCAGAAGCTGATCCGTAATCTGGTCAGTGTCCTGGCAAATAAGATACTGATCCTGAACGATAAGATCACACATGTAGGGAAGCGGACGACAAGAGATAAACTATTATCATATCTGTCAGCAGAATCTATCAGACATTCATCGCTATCATTTGATATTCCTTTTGATAGGCAGCAGCTAGCAGATTATCTTTGTATTGATCGTGCAGCAATGTCTACAGAGATATCAAAGTTACAAAAAGAAGGCTTTATAAAAACAAATCGAAATCATTTCGAATTAACTGTTTCTAATGATGCGGATTCTAGAATGAAAATGTGAACTTTTAATTTTGCAAAGAAAGTGTGGGAGAAAAACAATGCAGGCTTATACATATGTATCAAAAGGAAAATTTGAATTAAGAGAAAAACCGAAACCGGTAATCATACATGAAAGGGATGCTATTGTAAGGGTGACGCTTGCGAGTATCTGTTCCAGTGATCTGCACATCAAACATGGGAGTGTTCCACGTGCAGTTTTGGGAATTACTGTTGGCCACGAGATGGTTGGAATTGTTGAAGAAGTTGGAGATGCTGTTACTCATGTTAAACCGGGAGACAGGGTAACAGTAAATGTGGAGACATTTTGTGGTGAATGCTATTTCTGTAAAAAAGGTTATGTCAATAATTGTACTGAACAAAATGGCGGTTGGGCTCTTGGCTGCCGCATCGATGGTGGTCAAGCTGAGTATGTGCGTGTACCGTTCGCAGATCAAGGATTAAACAAGATTCCGGACGAAGTTACAGATCGACAGGCATTATTTGTTGGAGATGTTCTGGCTACCGGCTACTGGGCAACTCGTATTTCTGAAATTACAGAAGATGACACAGTGCTGATCATTGGCGCAGGTCCTACAGGAATCTGTACATTGCTTTGCGTTATGCTGAAGAGTCCAAAGCACATTATCATGTGTGAGAAAGACAAAGAACGTATCCAATTTATCAATAAGCATTATCCGGATGTACTTACTGTTTCTCCGGAAGAATGTGAGAAATTTGTTAAGAAAATAAGTGATCATGGTGGAGCAGATGTTGTTCTCGAGGTTGCCGGAGCAGAATCAACGTTTCGTCTTGCATGGAAGTGCGCAAGACCGAATGCAATTGTAACAATCGTTGCACTTTATAATAAAGCACAGAGCTTACCTCTTCCAGATATGTATGGCAAAAATCTTATCTTCAAAACCGGAGGAGTGGATGGATGTGACTGCGATGAGACATTGAAATTGATTGCTGAGGGAAAGATTAATACAGAACCACTTATTACGCATACCTATCCTCTAAGTAAGATTGAAGAGGCTTATGATCTCTTTGAGAATAAGAGAGATGGTGTTATAAAAGTAGCTGTTGAATGTTGGCTAAAAAAATAGCACAATAGAAATAACGGATGATGTTTTTGCCGATGATGTGATATACTAATCAATAGATTAGCACGTTTTTGATTTATGGTGGAGGATTGTAGATGAAAGACCTTTCAGTTGCTGAAATAGCAAAAAAATGGAATATGTCAGAGCGTAGTGTTAGAAATTACTGTGCAAAGGGGCGGGTGAATGGTGCGTTCCTTACCGGTAAGACATGGAGCATTCCGGAAAATGCGGAGAAACCGGAGCGTATCAATAAGAAAAAAGAAGAACCGATTACGCTGTTGAATATTCTGAAAGAGCAAAAGGCAAGTAAATATTCCGGTGGAATTTACCATAAGACACAGATTGATTTGACATACAACTCTAACCATATGGAAGGAAGCCGTCTGACACATGATCAAACCAGATATATCTTTGAAACCAATACTATTGGCGTAGAAAAAGAAGTGCTGAATGTGGATGATGTGATTGAAACGGCAAATCACTTCCGTTGTATTGACATGATTATTGATCATGCAAAAGCAGCTTTGACGGAGAAATTCATCAAAGAACTTCACTTGGTTTTGAAGAATGGCACCAGCGATTCCAGAAAAGATTGGTTTGCTG
>ERZ1026776.1118-NODE-1118-length-15695-cov-3.233056_pt1 | contig 15695 bp, 12 predicted proteins | sample MGYA00380125_ERZ1026776 | MGnify/ENA primary metagenome ERZ1026776 (study PRJEB33269, sample SAMEA4719761) | human gut metagenome | biome: human-associated habitat; feature: organic feature; material: feces | place: Cameroon | collected 2013-10 ...
GAGAGGGACGTTTTATCCATACTTATATGGGAGACGGTAATCCACTTCCAAGCTTTGAAGGAGAACCGGTATGTGTGGATATCGATGGGGATATTGATACATTTGCAAAACTCGTATGGGAGAACCTGGATGAGGACAATAAGGTTTCCCTGTTTGTAAGATATATTGATATTGAGACTGGCAAATACGAATCCAGAATTATTAACAAGAATAAATAAATCTTTAATGGGATATTCAATAGAAAAGTGGAATAGGAGCAGAAATCATGCAGGAATATGAATTAAAATACGGATGTAACCCAAATCAGAAACCTTCCAGAATCTATATGGAGAACGGAGAACTTCCAATTAAGGTTTTAAACGGAAGAGCTGGATATATCAATTTTTTAGATGCATTTAATGGATGGCAGCTTGTTCGTGAATTAAAGAAAGCAACTGGCCTTCCAGCAGCTACTTCATTTAAACATGTATCACCGGCAGGTGCAGCAGTAGGACTTCCACTCAGCGATGTTGAGAAAAAGATCTACTGGGTAGATGATCTGGACATCGAGTTTACACCGCTTGCAAATGCATATATCAGAGCAAGAGGCGCTGACCGTATGTCATCATTTGGTGATTTTATTTCTTTATCCGATGTATGTGATAAAGAAACAGCACTTGTAATCAAAAGAGAAGTATCTGACGGTGTGATTGCACCAGGTTATACAGAAGAAGCTCTTGAGATTTTAAAAGCAAAAAAGAAAGGCAATTACTGTGTGATCGAGATCGATCCAGCTTATGAGCCGGCTCCAATCGAAAGAAAACAGGTATTTGGTATTACTTTTGAGCAGGGAAGAAATGAACTGAACATCGATGATAAGTTCTTTGACAATATCGTAACAGAGAATAAAGAACTTCCGGATCAGGCTAAGATTGATCTTGCAATTGCAATGATCACATTAAAATATACACAGTCAAATTCCGTATGTTATGTAAAAGGCGGACAGGCAATCGGTATCGGAGCTGGTCAGCAGTCCCGAATCCACTGTACACGTCTTGCAGGATCAAAGGCAGATAACTGGTGGCTGCGTCAGTCTCCACAGGTTCTTGGCCTTCAGTTTGTAGATGGAATCCGTCGTGCAGACAGAGACAATGCGATCGACCTTTACATGGGAGAGGATTATATGGATGTTCTTGCAGAAGGAGAATGGCAGAAGATCTTTAAAGTAAAACCTGCAGTTTTTACAGCAGAAGAAAAGAGAGCATGGCTGGATAAAAATACCGGTGTTGCGCTTGGATCAGATGCATTCTTCCCATTCGGAGATAACATTGAGCGTGCGCATAAGAGTGGTGTGTCTTATGTTGCAGAGCCGGGAGGATCGATCCGTGATGATCATGTAATCGATACCTGCAATAAATATGGAATGGTTATGAGTCGTTTGTTCCATCATTAATGAACAACCAAACAAAAAAGCCAAGCAGTTTCCTGAGATACGGAAACTGCTTTTTGTTTTATAGGGAAGTAATTGCCAGGATTGGATGAAATTTAGTACATAAATGCAGTTGATTTGGGAAAATAGTAGTATATAATTAGGAATGATACGAAAAGAATACCCCTCTCAGACAAAAGAGGTGACGATAAAGAGGAATGAATATGACAAAAAAACAGAGAGCATTAGAGGTAATTCAAAGATTAAAAAAGGCATATCCGGATTCCGATTGTACACTAGATTATGATAAGGCATGGAAGCTTCTGGTCAGTGTACGCCTTGCAGCACAGTGTACCGATGCGAGAGTCAATATTGTGGTGGAAGATCTGTACAAGGTTTATCCGGATGTGGATGCACTGGCAGATGCAAAGCCGGAAGACATTGAACAGATTATAAGACCATGCGGCCTTGGAAAAAGCAAAGCAAGAGACATCAGTGCATGTATGCGCATGCTGCGTGAAGAGTATCATTATCAGGTTCCGGATACGATGGAAGAGTTACTAAAACTTCCAGGCGTTGGCCGGAAAAGTGCGAATCTGATTCTGGGAGATGTCTATGGAAAACCAGCGATCGTAACAGATACACACTGCATCCGTCTGAGCAACCGGATCGGACTTGTGGATAATCTAAAAGATCCAAAGCAGGTGGAGATGGCACTTCGAAAGATCATTCCACCGGAAGAAGGAAACGCACTGTGCCACAGATTTGTCGATCATGGAAGAGAAGTCTGTACGGCAAGAACTATACCGCATTGTGAGATCTGCTGCCTGGCAGATGTGTGTCGGTATTACCAGTCACAACAAAAGTAAAAACAAAAATACAGGAGTCGTAATTATGAAATTTTTGAGACAATTTATGATCATACTTGCCATATCATTTATCGGAGAAGTGTTAAAATACATCGTCCCACTTCCAATTCCGGCAAGTATTTATGGACTTGTAATCTTATTTATTGCATTAGAGACCGGAATCATGAAGCTTTCGGCGGTCAAGGATACCGCCAAATTCCTGATTGAGATCATGCCGCTTATGTTTATTCCGGCAGGTGTTGGTCTGCTGGAATCCTGGGGCGTATTACAGCCGGTTTTACTTCCGGTTGCTGTAATCACGGTGGTTTCAACCATTATTGTTATGGGAGTATCCGGAGTGGTTACACAGGCGGTGATCCGTAAAGAGAAGAAAGCAAAGGCAGCAAAGGAGAATTAGGATGAACGATTTAATGATGCAGTCCCTGTTTTTTGGGATTATGATAAGTATTGCAATGTATGAACTTGGTGTATGGTGCAAGCGGAAGACAAAAATTGCACTTTTGAATCCACTGCTTTTTTCCATTGCAGCAGTGATTATTATTCTGCTTGTATGTCATATTGATTATGACACATATAACAATGGAGCAAAATATCTGTCATATCTGCTGACTCCGGCAACGGTATGTCTTGCAGTACCTTTATATGAGCAGTTTGAGCTTTTAAAGAAAAATATCCGGGCAATCATGGCAGGCATTGTGTCCGGGGCACTTACGAGTGTAACCTGTGTGCTTGTTCTGTCAATGTTATTTCAGTTAAGCCATGCAGAATATGTGACACTTCTTCCAAAATCAATTACGACAGCAATTGGAATGGGAATTTCCGAAGAGCTTGGTGGCGTGGTAACAATTACCGTGGCTGTCATTATCATCACAGGTGTATTTGGAAATATTACAGCAGAATTTATCTGTAAACTGTTCCGGATCGAGGAGCCAATTGCAAAAGGAATTGCGATCGGTTCAGCATCCCATGCGGTTGGTACGGCAAAAGCGATGGAACTTGGTGAGATTGAGGGGGCAATGAGCAGTCTTTCGATTGCAGTGTCCGGACTGATTACGGTAGTTTTGTCCATGATTTATGCAGGAATTTATTAGGATATACAGGGAGGAATTTTATATGATTATTACAATTGCGAGAGAATCAGGAAGTGGCGGACATGAGATCGGGAAAAAACTTGCAGAACATTATCATCTTCCATTATATGATAAAGAAATTCTGGTAGAAAAAGCAAAAGAAAAAGGGATTCTGGATGAAATGGAATCATTTTTTTCAGAAAAACCAATGAACAGCCTGCTTTATGCAATTGCGATCGAAAATGGCACGGATCAGTCCTGGCATAAGGAATTTGATATTTTGAAGAGTCTGATTGAAGAAGAGTCATTTGTTCTGATCGGAAGATGCGGTAACTATATCTATCAGGACAGAGACGACTGTCTGTCATTTTTCCTTCACAGTGACAGAACACACCGGGTACAAAGAACAATGGAACTTCAGAAACTGAATGAGAAAAAAGCTTCCCGTCTGATCGATGAAGTGGATGAAAAAAGAAGTACATTTCATAAATATTATACGGGCGAGCACTGGGGAGATGGCAGAAACTATACCATGTGTTTGGATACGGACCGGATTGGAGAAGAACATACGTTAAAGGTTCTGATTGACTATATTGACTCAGCAGTGAGATAATAAATATAGTTATCAGAAAGGTAGAAAGGGTCAATGTCTTTACAATTTGTTTTGGGAAATTCCGGAAGTGGAAAATCCGTATATATGTATCACCAGCTTGTGAAAGAAGCAGGAGCCAATCCGGAAAAAACCTATTTTGTTGTAGTTCCGGAGCAGTTTACGATGCAGACGCAGCGTGAACTGGTAGATCTTGCACCGAACAAAGCAATCATGAATATTGATGTTGTGAGTTTTCCACGTCTTGCATACCGTGTTTTTGATGAGCTGGGCAGGAAGGATCTGACGGTTCTGGAAGAGACCGGAAAGAATCTTGTACTGCGTAAGGTTGCACAGCAGAAAGAAGAAGAACTGACGATACTGCGTCCGAACCTGAACCGGATGGGGTATATCAGCGAATTAAAATCACTTTTGTCCGAACTGATGCAGTATAATATTACACCGGAATGTCTGAAAGCGTTTGTGGAAAGTGGACGCAGCTCTCAGGTTTTTTCAGCAAAACTGACAGATGTCATTACGATGTATCAGGGATTTGAGCAATCTATCAAGGACAGCTATATTACTGCGGAAGAGATATTGACGGTTCTTTCTGATGTGGCAGATCAGTCGAAAATTATCCGTGACAGTGTAATCGTTTTTGATGAATTTACCGGTTTTACTCCGGTTCAGATGAAACTTATGCAAAGACTTCTGGTGCTTGCAGATTCCGTCTGGGTAGCACTTACAATCGATGCCAGGGAAGATTTTTACCGTAGCAGGGGCGTTCAGGAGCTTTTTCATATGCCAAAGAAAACAATACAGGCATTGCAGAAGATGTGTGAGCAGCTGAATGTGAAGGTCAGGGAACCTGTCATTCTTTCGGATGGAGCAAAATGGCGTTTTGCCAAAGCCCCATCCTTGTATTTTATGGAACAGAATCTGTTTCGTCCAAGTTATCAGAGAAAATTCGGAGAGATTCCGGAGATTGGCATCTCAGCGGTGAAAAATCCGAGAGAAGAGATGCTGCTTGTTGCGCGCAGAATCTGTCATCTCGTAAGAGAGGAAGGCTATCGTTATAAAGATATTGCGGTCGTGACGGGAGATATGGATACGTACGGCAATTATGTGGAGCATGTGTTTGCAAAATATCAGATTCCATGTTTCCTGGACCGCACAAGAGAGATTTTATTTCATCCGTTCATTGAATTTATCAGGGCTTCTCTGGAGGTTGTTTCAAGTGACTTTTCGTACCAGACCGTATTCCGTTATTTACGGTGTGGTTTCTGTGGAATTGGGGAAGACGATATTGACCGTTTGGAAAATTATGTGCTTGCAACAGGAATCCGTGGAAAATCTGTCTGGAGCAGAAAATTTCTCAGAATGCCGCGTAATAAGAAAAATACAGATCTTGAGCGGATGGAGAAACTCCGGGGACAGATTTACGGGGCGCTTGCACCAATCTATCAGGTTTTCCATAAAAAAGACTCTACCGTTGGCGAACAGCTGACGGCATTATATCATCTGATCGAAGGGCTTGGAATCGAAGCGCAGCTTGGCGAGCGGGAACAGCAGTATCTGGAAGCCGGGATGCAGACAAAAGCGAAAGAATACGGACAGATTTACCGCATTGTCATGGATCTTTTTGATAAGATTTACAGTCTTCTTGGTGAAGACCATATGGAGATACAGGAATTTGTGGAAGTACTGGATGCCGGACTGGACGCTGCAAAGGTTGCAGTGATTCCGCCAGGATATGACAGTGTGACAATCGGAGATATTGAAAGAACGCGACTGAATCATGTAAGAGCATTGTTTTTTATCGGGGTTAATGATGGAATTATTCCAAAGGCAGGAGCACAGGGCGGCATTATTTCCGAATATGAGAGACAGATTCTTTCAGAAAATGATATGGAGCTTGCACCAGGACCGAGAGAACAGGTATTTATCCAGAAATTCTACCTGTATCTGAACCTGACCAAGCCATCCGAAAAGCTGTACCTTTCGTATGCCTGTGTGGATCGTGATGGAAAGAGTCTTCGCCCTTCCTATCTGATCGGAACGGTACTAAGAATGTTTCCGGATATGAAAGTGCAGATGGAAGAGGATCTTACTACGGTTCTGGACCATGTGACACCGGAAGCAGCACTGGATTATCTGATCCGTGGAGAACGTGGGGAACAGTGGTATGCACTGGCAAAATGGTTTCTTAAGGATGACAGTGAGAAAGGGAAAGAGGCATTCGAACAGATTCTTACGGCAGAGTTTGCCCATTATGAAGAGGAACCGGTCAGCAGGGCGATTGCCAGGGCAATATACGGAAGAACACTGGAAGGCTCTGTCACAAGACTTGAGCGTTTTGCAGCGTGCGCATATGCCCATTTCCTGCAATACGGACTGAGGTTAAGAGAACGTGATATCTGTGGTTTTGCGGAAATGGATATGGGAAATATCTATCATGAGGCATTGCAGATTTACAGTGTGCACCTGAAAGAATCACAATATGACTGGTTTACAGTTCCGGAAGAGATCCGGGATGACATGGCAAAGGAAGCATTTGAACAGGCTGTCGCAGAGTATTCAGTTCCGGAAGTATATGAAGCTGCGGAAAGCAGACATCAGCTGGAACGCATGCAGCATATTTTGCAGCAGACGGTGTGGGCACTGACAAAGCAGGTACGTAAGGGACGGTTTGTTCCATCGGAATTTGAACTCTCTTTTTCCAGGGAGGAAGATCTTGAGGCAATTCAGTTCCAACTGGATAAAGAGGAACAGATGAAACTGACCGGAAGGATCGACCGCCTGGATATCTGCCAGGATGATGGCAGGTTATTTGTGAAGGTCATTGACTATAAATCCGGAAATACAAAGTTTGATCTGGTAAAAATATATCAGGGAATGCAGCTTCAGCTTGTTGTCTATATGAATGCAGCCATTGAGCTTGAAAGAAAAGCACATCCACAGCTTGAAATGGTTCCAGGCGCAATATTTTATTACCATATTGACGATCCGGTTATTGAAATGCAGGAAAAGTCAGATCTTTCCGAGGAAGAATATAAGCAGGCAATCTTAAAGGCATTATGCCCGGATGGACTTGTGAACAGGGATGAGGATGTTTACCGGGCGATGGATGATGAATTTGAAGAAAAATCCGATGTGATACCGGTCCAACTGACGAAAAAGGGAACCATTCATGAGCGGAATTCCAAAGTGGCGGAGACAATGGAATTTGATCTGATCCAGAAATTCGTGCGCTCAAGAATGGAAACGTGCGGCAGGGAAATATATCAGGGAAAGATCAGTGTGAATCCATATACATCGGGTACGGAAAGCAGTTGTAATTACTGTCCGTATCAGGGCGTATGTGGATTGGACCTGAAGATTCCGGGGTATCGTGTAAGAACACTTGAAAATCTGAAAAAAGATGAGGTGTTTGACCGGATGCAGACAGAACTGGCAGTGCAGGAGAGCAGAAAAGAATGAGTATGAACTGGACGAAAGAACAACAGCAGGTAATTAAATTAGACAATCGGAATATTCTCGTATCTGCGGCTGCTGGTTCAGGCAAGACAGCTGTTCTGGTAGAGAGAATTATACAAAAGATTACGGATCCAAATCATCCGGTAGATATTGACCGGCTTCTTGTTGTGACATTTACCAAGGCAGCAGCAGCGGAAATGAGAGAGAGGATCGGTGCAGCCATTGATAAGTTACGGGAAACACAGAGCGAAGATGTGAATCTGGAACGTCAGCTGACGCTGATCCATAATGCGCAGATCACAACTATTGACAGTTTCTGTCTCTATGTAGTGCGGAATCATTTTCAGGAGATCAATCTGGATCCAAATTTCAGGATCGCAGATCCGGGTGAGATCCAGCTTCTGGAAAAAGATGTACTGGGTGAAGTGTTTGAGTCAAACTATGCATCCGAAGACAATGACCGTTTTTTATATCTGATCGATGCATATTCCGGTAAGCGGAATGATCATGCTGTTCGGGATATGGTATTAAAAATATATCATCTGTCGCAGAGTAATCCATGGCCGAAAAGCTGGATGGAAGACCTTTGCAGCCTGTATCGGGTGGATTCTCCTGAAGCACTGCTTCAGACAGAACTGATAAAAGAGATCACGGCATATGCAAAAACGATGCTGATCGATGCAAGAGAATGCTTTCAGGCATTGTTTCCTCTGGCATTGGCGGAAGATGGGCCGACGAAGTATTATGAAACGCTGGAAAATGATGTAAAACTTCTTTCAAATGTAGAGGAATTGGAGGAATATGGACAGATAGCTGCATTTCTGGAGAACCTTTCATTTGGAAATTTAAGTGCGATACGAAATTTTACCGGAGATGAAGCAAAAAAGGAGCGCATACAGAAAGAACGCAAAGCAATCAAGGCTTCTATTGACGAGATCAAAAAGAAATATTTTATGATCCCGCTGGATGGGATGGTGGATCAGCTCAAACGGATGCGACCGGTGGTGGAAGAACTCATCCGTGTGGCGGTTCAATACATGGATACGCTCGCCAAAACCAAACGGGAGAAAAGAATTGCTGATTTTAATGATATCGAGCATTTTGCGCTGAACATTCTTGTGGATGAGACGACCAGAGAACAACGTCCGACAGCACAGGAATTTCAGGAATTGTTTGAAGAGATTATGATCGACGAATATCAGGACAGTAATCAGGTTCAGGAAGAGATTATGTGTGCGATCTCCCGGATGTCAAAGCAGCAGTATAATATGCTGATGGTTGGTGATGTCAAACAGAGTATTTACAGATTCCGTCTTGCAAGACCGGAACTTTTTATGGAAAAGTATGCTTCGTATGATACCTGCGAAAGTGAGACGCAAAGGATCGATCTGCATCAGAATTTCCGAAGCCGGAAAGAAGTCGTGGAAGCGGTAAATGATATTTTTTACAAGATTATGGGAAGTGATCTTGGAAACGTTGAATATGATAAAGATGCAGCGTTATATTATGGAGCGGATTATCCGGAATCTGGGAATATGCATACCGAGGTTTTGCTTTTTGATACAAATGCAGAGCTTTTGGAAAATATCAGCAATTTAAGTTCCAGACAGCTTGAGGCCAGAATGGTTGCAGAACGTATTAAAAAGCTGATGAAAAGAGGGCTGGTGACGGATAAAAAGACAGGCGGACTCAGGCCAGCCCGCTATTCCGATATTGTTATTTTATTCCGGAGCTTAAAGGACTGGGGCAGTGAGTTTGCCCAGACACTGGAAGCATGCGGGATTCCGGCACACGTGGAATCTTCCACTGGTTATTTTGCATCGAGTGAGGTACAGACTGTCTTAAATATGTTAAAGATTCTTGATAATCCATATCAGGATATTCCGATGGCGGCCGTCTTAAAATCTGCAATTGCAGGTCTGACGGATGAAGAACTGGCAGAAATCCGTATCCTTCATCCGGATCTGCCTTTTGCGGAAGCAGCAGTTTTAAGCTGTGAGGAAGCGGAAGAAGGAAAACTTCTGGAATTCTGGAACATGTATACAAAACTTCGTGCGCAGGTATCCGATACACCGATCCATGAACTGATCCAGGAGATCCTTGATGTGACCGGATATGGTAATTATGCGGCATCACTTCCGGCTGGAATCAAAAGGGAGGCAAATTTACATATGCTTCTTGAAAAAGCAGTTGCTTATGAAGCAACCAGCTATAAAGGGTTATTCCATTTTGTCCGTTATATTGACCAGCTTCAGAAATACGATGTGGATTTTGGCGAGGCAGAGGTGATTGGAGAGCAGGAGGATGTTGTCCATATCATGACGATCCATAAAAGTAAAGGACTTGAATTTCCAATCGTTTTTGTGTCCGGCATAAACAAACAGTTCAACCAGATGGATACAAGAGATGCCATGGTCCTGCATCCGGATCTTGGAATCGGATTGTATGAGCAGACCTGTGACCCGCACATGAAGCGGCAAAGTTTTGTCAGAAACGAGATCGCAAACCGTATTCTTTCTGAGAACCTTGGAGAAGAATTAAGAGTTCTTTATGTTGCACTTACGAGAGCAAAAGAGAAGCTGATCCTGACAGGAACGGTAAAAGATGCCGGGCAGACTCTGCAGAAATATACAGGGGCTTCGCTTCCTGGACAAAAGCTTGGATATGGGCAGCGGATCGGAGCAAAAAGCTATATGGACTGGATCATTCCGGCACTTTTGTCATACCCGGGAAAATACAATATCACGATCGCTGATCCGACGGAGATTGTGATGGAACAGGCTTTAAAGATGGCGGAGGGTACGATTGGCTATCAGGAACTGATGGAAAATGTACAGAACGCGGATGAACACCTGATGGAGGAACTTACTGCAGATTTTGATTATGCATATCCGTATCAGAGCGAAGCCGGAAAAAAGAGTAAATATTCGGTATCCGAATTAAAACATGACTCCATGGTGCTGACTTATGATGCACAGGAAGCGGAAACACCGGATTTCCTGAAGGAAGACAAAGAGAGCTATATTCCGGCTTTTATGCAGCAGGAAAACTCCGGCAATGAGGAGGGAGGAACTCAGGGAGCACTTCGTGGTACGGCAGTTCACCGTGTGATGGAATGTCTGGATTTTGCTTCCATCTGTGAGATTGACAGAACAGATATACAGGCAGTTAGCACATTTGTCTCAGAAGAACTGGACAGAATGGAGCGCGAAGAGAAGATCACAAATGAGATGAGAATGCTTGTGATTCCGGATCTGATTATCCATTTTGTACAGTCGGATCTGGCATTACGGATGGCAGTTGCAGATCAGGGCGGCATGCTTTTTCGTGAAAAACCATTTGTAATGGATTATGATGGAGCATTGCTTCAGGGGATTATTGATGTATTCTGGCTGGAAGATGGACATATTGTATTAATGGATTATAAAACCGACCGGGTGAAAAAAGCAGAGGAACTGGTGGAACGTTATGAGACACAGCTCTGCCTGTACGCAGATGCTTTAAAACGGATATTTTCAACAGAAGAACAGGAAAAAGCAGTGAAGGAATGCCTGATCTATTCCTTCCGGCTGCAGGAGGTTATAAAAATATGAATCAGATTATTCTTGCTTCCGGATCACCGAGGCGGAAGGAATTATTAGAACAGATCGGACTGGAATTTGAAATATGTCCGGCAAAGGGCGAAGAGATTATTACGAAAACCATACCGGAAGAAGTTGTCATGGAGTTATCCAGACAAAAAGCGGAGGAAGTGGCAGGAATGGTATCCGCATATGGGGAAAACCACAGTGAGCTTACTACACCGCAGGATATTCTGGTCATCGGAGCAGATACAGTTGTCGCTTATGACGGGAAGATACTTGGCAAGCCAAAAGACAGGGAGCATGCCATGGAAATGTTAAGCATGCTTTCCGGACATACACACAGTGTATATACCGGGGTTACCTGTGTTTTTATAGATAAAAAAGGAAGATGCGGGGAACATAGTTTTTATGAGAAAACGGATGTGACAATGTATCCAATGACGGAAAACGAGATCCAGCGTTATGTGGACACCGGGGAACCGATGGACAAAGCCGGAAGTTACGGGATTCAGGGAAGATGTGCAATCCATGTGAAAGAAATCCGTGGCGATTACAATAACGTGGTAGGGCTTCCGGTAGGCCGTCTGTATCAGGAACTTCTCGGTATTGGAATCGACTTATATTTATGGTAAAATAAGAGCAATCGAAATTTCCGTTATTGAGAAAGAGGAGGGGAAATATGTACGAATATGATGAGGAAGTATTACAGACGTTTCTGGAGAAACAAAGTCAGCTTTTCGCAGAAAATGTAGCAGAAAATTTAGAAGAGGCGGAAGCATTCCTTGAGGACTGTATGGCGGTTGTTGTTGACAGTCTCAAAGAAGTGAAAGAATATTTTGAAGAAGAAGGAACAGATATCTCTGGCATGACCGATGAGGAACTGAAAGAGCAGAGTGAAGTTTTTGAAGTGCCGGGAGGACGGTATCTGATCGTAGAAGGATAGAGAGGCCAGAATATGAGTGATACATACGATGTGGTAATTATCGGAGCCGGACCATCAGGGGCATTTTGTGCATATGAACTGATGGAAAAAAATCCGGATCTGAAGGTTTTGATCATTGAAAAAGGAAGAAGAATTGAGAAACGGGAATGCCCAAAGAGACGTACCAAGGTATGTGTTGGATGTAAACCGTGTTCTATTACAACTGGGTTTGCAGGAGCTGGGGCATTTTCGGATGGCAAATTGTCACTTTCTCCGGATGTAGGTGGAAATCTTCCTGAAATATTAGGATATGACAGAACTGTAGAATTATTAAAGGAATCCGATAATATTTATCTGAAATTTGGTGCGGATACCAAAGTGTATGGTGTTGATAAAGAGAAGGAGATCCGTGAGATTCGAAGAAAGGCAATTACAGCAAACCTAAAGCTGATCGAATGCCCGATCCGTCATCTTGGAACCGAAGAAGGATATAAGATTTATGCGAGAATGCAGGAGCATCTGTTAAACAGTGGTGTGGAAATGCTGTTTGATACCATGGTTGATGATATTTTGATCGAAGATAATTGTGCAAAAGGTGTCATTACAGACAAAGGTGATACCATTTATGCAGATGAGATCGTATCCGCCGTTGGTCGTGAAGGAGCAGACTGGTTTTCCCATATCTGTGATAATCATGGAATTGAAACACAGGTTGGTACAGTGGATATCGGTGTCCGTGTTGAAGTCCGGGATGAGGTTATGGATTTCCTGAATAAAAACTTATACGAAGCGAAACTTGTATATCATACACCGACATTTGATGATAAAGTGCGTACGTTTTGTACCAATCCTTCCGGAGAGGTTGCGACAGAGTATTATGATAATGGACTTGCCGTAGTAAATGGACATGCGTATAAATCTGCAGATAGGAAGACCAGTAATACCAATTTTGCATTACTGGTATCAAAGAATTTTACCAAACCATTCAAGACCCCGATCGAATATGGCAAGCAGATTGCACAGCTTTCGAACATGCTCTGTGACGGCAGGATCCTGGTACAGACATTTGGTGATTTCAAAAGAGGACGCCGGACAACGGAAGAACGTCTTTGCAGAAACAACCTGATACCGACATTAAAAGATGCAGTTCCAGGCGATCTTTCCCTTGTATTTCCACACCGGATCATGGTGGACATTGAGGAAATGATCATGGCACTGGACAAAGTAACTCCGGGAATTGCCAGTGATGAAACATTGTTATATGGAGTAGAAGTAAAATTTTACTCAAATAAAGTTGTTGTAAACAAAGATTTTGAGACAAGTGTGTGCGGACTCCGTGCAATTGGTGACGGCGCTTCCGTGACAAGAGGACTGCAGCAGGCTTCTGCAAATGGCATTTCTGTTGCAAGAAGCATTCTGGAAAACTTTCATAATTAAACGATAGGATAAACCAAAATGAAAAAAAAGATAGTCGCAATGATGCTGGCCGTCGTGCTGGCATCCGGATGTCTGACTGGATGCCGGGTGGGAAATACAGAATTTGTAATTAACACGAAGGTAATGAGCAGCAAATCGGTATTTACAATAAATAATCATGCGTGTAGTCTGGAAGAAGCCAGACTATACTTATGTAATTATAAAAATTTATACGGTAATGTATATGGCGTCGATTTGTGGGATTATGACTTTGGAGATGAATCCCTTCAGGAGTATGTAAAGGGAGTAACATTATCTGAGTTAAGCCGGATCATGTGTATGGATCTTCTTGCAGAAGAACAGGGGATTACACTTGATGCAGACGACAGGAAGATTGTCAAAAAAGCTGCGGAAGAATATTACAAATCTCTTTCCAAGGAAGAGATCAGTTATATGGGGATCAGTCAGAAACACATCGAAGAATATTATACAAACTATGCGCTTGCAGATAAATTATATCGCACGTTGATCAGTAGAGTGGATGAGGAAATCAGCGATGATGAAGCACGTGTGATGCAGGTACAGCAGATTTATGTATCGAATCTGAATAAAGCAGAAGAGGTCGCATCAAAACTGGCAGCAGGAGAGAACTTTGAGACAGTGGCAGCTGCTTATAATGAGGCATCCTGTATGGAAACAACTCTTGCAAGAGGGGAATGTCCAAAGAACGTGGAAGACAAAGCATTTGGAATGAATAACGATGAGGTTTCCGACCGGATCGATGTAGATGGCGGTTATTATTTTCTAAAATGTGTGAATAAATATGATGCTGAACTGACCGAGGAAAATAAAAAGAAGATTTTGACCAACAAAGAGAAAGCACAGTTTGAAGATATGTATCATCAATATGTGGATGAAGCAGTGACTGCGTTAAATGAGAAGGTGTGGTCAAAAGTGACGATCGAGGATAGTTCTGCCATCACGACAGATACGTTCTTTTCGGTATATGACAACTGCATAAGTGAGCAGGCAGATTAAATAAAAAGGGAGATTTTTATGGAATGGGAATTTGACATATTATATGGGCTGCAGAAAATCCATAACCCGGTATTGGACTGGTGGATGGCGCATTTGTCGGATCTGGGAAATATCGGCCTTTTCTGGTTGATCATTGCTGCTGTTATGACGATTTCAAAGAAATATCGCAAATGTGGGATTCAGACGTTTGCAGCAATGCTGCTTGCCTTTATTATCGGCAATCTGATTCTTAAGAATCTGATAGCAAGAGACCGGCCGTGTTGGATCGATCCATCGATCGCACTGCTTGTGAAAAGTCCATTGGATTATTCATTTCCGTCTGGACATACAATGAACGGATTTACAGCAGCGGTGACGATATTCTACAATGACAGAAAGCTGGGAATCGGTGCGATCATTCTGGCATCTCTGATCGCTTTTTCAAGATTGTATAATTTTGTACATTTCCCAACGGATGTGGTAGTCGGAATGATAATTGGAACCGGCTCTGCATGGATTGTAAATTATTTCACAAAGCGTTATATACGAAAAAAGCAGAACTCCTGATGGGGTTCTGCTTTTTCGTACCTATATTTTAGGCATTCTCTTTTGTAAGTAATAACATAATGTCATTGCTTCTTTTTACGAATCTGCTCATGGCGTCCACAGAGAGTGGCTGGTTGGAGAGCATTGCAAGATCATAAAGCTGTTCACAGAACATTGGTACATGTTCGGAATCCTTATGCTCAAGGATATATTTTACGAGTTCATTGTTTGCATTTAAGGTCAGTGTCTGGTCGGCAGCAAACATATTCGGATCCATACCACCCATGCCATTTGCTGCATACATTCTCATCATATCCTGCATACGGCGTCCTTCCTCAGAAAGTGTGATCACAGATGCGATTCCGTCGTTTTTCAGAGCCTCCACTTTTACAGTGAGCTTGTCGTTGTTTAATGTCTTTTTAAACAGATCCGAGAGAGTAGAAGCAGCTTCTGTATAATCCGTTTCTGAATCGGATTTCAGGCTTTCGGTAAGATCTGCATCAATACGCATAAATTTATAATGGTCATTGCGCTGTTCCAGCTGAGTGATAAATGAAGTATCAATATTGTGATCTAAGATAACGGCATTCATACCCTGTTCTTTGAATAAATTGATGTATTGTCCCTGCTGGTTGCAGTCGGTTACATAATATACGATTGCACGGTCGTCTTTTTTCTCTTCTGGAGCAGCATCACTGTCATCTGCGCCAACAACATCAGATGCTGTCTCGTTTGCAACCTCGGCGTCTTCTGTTTTTTCAGATGGTTTTAAGAGTTCTGGAAGTGTCTGATATTTT
>ERZ1026776.1120-NODE-1120-length-15656-cov-17.292738_pt1 | contig 15656 bp, 14 predicted proteins | sample MGYA00380125_ERZ1026776 | MGnify/ENA primary metagenome ERZ1026776 (study PRJEB33269, sample SAMEA4719761) | human gut metagenome | biome: human-associated habitat; feature: organic feature; material: feces | place: Cameroon | collected 2013-10 ...
ACGAAGACGGCACCATCAAGCCGGAGGCAGAGGCAGCAGTCATGAACGACCTGCGGGCTCATTTCCGTCCGGAATTTCTGAACCGTCTGGATGAGACGATCCTGTTCAAACCTCTGACCAAGGATAATATCGGTGGCATCATTCATCTGATCATTGCCGATCTGAACAAGCGTCTGGAGGATAAACAGCTTACGATCCGTTTGTCGGACGAGGCTATGCAGTACATCGTGGATAACGCATATGATCCGGTCTACGGTGCACGACCTCTGAAGCGTTATATCCAGAAGTATGTAGAGACCCTGGCTGCCAAGATGATCCTGGCAGATCAGGTGGAGGAGGGCGATACCATCGTCATTACCGTAGAGGACGACAAGCTTTCCGCAAAATGTGAGAAAGGCTCTAAAAAATAAATAAAGAGTAATACGAAAAGCGAAAGTGGCAGACTTGTCATTTTCGCTTTTTTCGTTTAAGATAATAGTAATAATATTCTAAAAGAGAGGTTTTATTTATGATACCACAGGATCCGGTCATGTTATTAAGCTTTATCAATCTGAAACTCCGTGACTACTACGGAAGCCTGGAGCAGCTCTGCGATGATCTGGATGTGAATGAACAGGAGATCAGGGACAAGCTGGCATCCATCGATTATCATTACAATGAAGAGAGGAATCAGTTTGTATAATACAACCAGCAGTCTTACAGGTAAAAAGGGAACCAGATGTCTGATCTGCACCGGCTGCGGCAGATGTCCCGGAGTGATCCGGGGGATGCAGGTGGTGACGGAAAAATTGGAGCTTCCTCCGTTATCTTTGCAGAATACGGAAGGTATCCGGCTGATGACAGTGGATATCGGAACTACCACCATTGCTATGCAGCTCTATGATGCAGACGGTAAAGTAGTGGACAGTTTTCCGAGTGTGAATCCACAGGTCAGCTACGGTGCTGATGTACTCTCCCGGATAGAGGCGGCAAGGGATCCGGGGAAGGCTGCGGATATGCAGAAAAAAGTCCTGGACCTCATTGAAAAGGGAGTGCAGCGGTTTTCCAAAAAATTGCAGGAGAAGGAGTCTATACAGATGGTCATTGCGGCGAATACCACTATGACCTATCTGCTGATGGGCTGGGATCCGGCAGAGCTGGGCAGGGCACCTTTCCGGGTAAGTCATTGCGGAGCCACAGACACACAGATCGCAGGCGTTCCCTGTCATATTATTCCCGGATTGTCTGCCTTTGTCGGCGGGGACATCACAGCGGGAATACTGGCCTGTCAAATGCTGGAGCAGGAGGAACCTATGCTGCTCATTGATCTGGGTACCAACGGTGAGATGGCGCTGGGGAACAGACAGAAGCTGTATGCCTGTGCCACAGCGGCAGGACCTGCCTTCGAGGGCGGAGCAAACCGTGGTATCTGGGGTGCGGATATGGTGAAATTGTTGCAAAAGCTTCTGGAAGAAGGACTGATGGATCGGCAGGGATTGTTAAAGGAACCATATTTCACGAAGGGGATTCGTATCGGAGATGTACTTGTGACGAAAGAAGCCGTGCGTGCGGTACAGCTGGCGAAGGGAGCCATTGCCGCAGGCATAGAGATCCTGACGGAAAGCTATGGAATCAGACTTTCGGATATTTCCAAGGTCGTGCTGGCAGGAGGTTTTGGCTATTACCTGGATCCGAAGGCAGCAGCAGCCATCGGACTGCTTCCGAAGGAACTGACAGATCGTACCGTGACCGGCGGCAACACGGCACTTAGTGGTGCGGCACTGGTGGGAAACAGAATACTGACCGGACAACTGCAATCATGGGATGATTTGCGCAGATGGCAAGAATTACAGATTCAAATATTGAATCTGGCGGAGCAGGTAAAATTCACAGAAACATTCTTAAAAAAGATGGATTTTTGTTAAAATTGCGCAAAAAAATATAACAAAACGCATAAAATGTTGTTTCATTATAGCAAAAATTATGGTATACTTCCTAATATGATTACATGTACCGGAGGATATTGTATGAGTACGAATGTTGAGAAACCAAAAAAGTCTCTTTTTGCGGGGAAAAAAGAGAAAGCTTCCAAAAAGAAGCCAAAACCTGAGAAAAAGGTGACAAAAGTACCGAAGGAGAAGGCTATAAAGACAAAGACACCGAAGAAGACATCCGGCAGGAGTGGGAAAAGCTCCAAACTGTTCAGTATACGCAATAAGATCGTAGTATGTTTCCTGGTGCCGATCGTGTTCATGATCATTATCGGCATTTCGGCATACCAGAAGTCTGCAGAAGGCTTAAGTGAGAAATATACGGATTCCACGTTACAGACTGTGCGCATGGCGACAGAATACTTGGATATGACCTGCGATTTTATCCGTTCCGAGGGCTTAAAGTATGCGTATGACGATGATCTTCGTAAGTATTTCCTGGGAATGTTCGAGGACAATCCGGTAGACAAGCTGAATTTCCTGACATCCACGAAATCGAATCTGTTGTCGGTGCAGACGTCCAACCCATTCATCAGCCATATGCACATTATTCCCAAGGAAGGTGTGGGACTTTTGTCCACCAAGCTTTCTTCCGGCGTGGATGGATTCCTGGATGAATATAAGGAGTCGGTAGCCTCCGGCGAGGGCAGAAGAAGCATCCCGCAGTGGATCGACAGCCATCCGGTGCTGGATGACAAGGTAAAAGAGACGCAGCAGGACTACATAATGTCTTTCCAGATGATGAGCCAGTCCAACAATGCCTGCGTTGTTATTGACATGAAGCCTCAGGCTATTACAAACTTTTTGAAGGAGATCGATATCGGTGATGACAGTGTCATCGGATTTATCACTCCCGGTGGAAGAGAACTGGTAGTGGAGCAGCTGGAAGACGGTGAAGAGAGTACTCTGGCTGAGGATGAGAATGTATTCGCCGAGCAGGATTTTTATAATGAAGTAATGGATCAGGCAGTATCGGATTCCGGTACCGCGGAAGTGGATTTCCGTGGAGAAAAATACCTCTTTATATATAGCCGCAGCGCGGAAGTGGGCTTTACCACCTGTGCACTGGTGCCTATGCGTGTGGTGACCAGCCAGGCTATGGAGATCCGTAATATGACGATTGGCCTGGTGATCCTGGCGTGTGTGATCGTAGTGATCGTGGGTATCTTTATTACAGTCGGTATTGAGAATAACATGAAACGCATCTCCAGAAAGTTTGGTGATGTGGCACAGGGCGATCTGACCGTGACGGTATCAGCAAAGGGTCACGATGAGTTCCAGGATCTGGCAGGATCCGCGACGAATATGATCGCGAATACCAAGAAGCTGGTAAATCAGGTAAGCAATGCCACCGGAGAATTAGAAGTTTCTGCGCAGAATGTGGGACAGGCTTCCGAATTGATCCATGAATATTCTCAGGATATTACCCGTGCTATCGGAGAGATCAATGAAGGTATGGAGGAACAGTCCAGACATGCACAGGAATGTGTAGAGAAGACGGATATTCTCTCCAATGAGATTCAGGAAGTCAGCCATGTGGTAGAGCGTGTTGAGAAACTGGTAGATGAGACCGAAGGCATGATCAACAAGGGAATGGAGATCGTACAGGTACTGGGTGAACGTGCCGGTGAGACCACACAGATGACTGTGAAGGTAAGCGAGAGTATTGAATCCCTCCGCAAGGAATCCGAGATCATCAACAGTTTCGTAGGTACGATCACAGAGATTACGGAACAGACGAATCTGTTGTCCCTGAATGCTTCCATTGAGGCAGCCAGAGCCGGAGAGGCCGGAAGAGGTTTCGCTGTGGTAGCGGAAGAGATCCGCAAGCTGGCAGATGATTCCGCCAAGGCAGCCGGTGAGATCGGCAACAATGTTGCGAACATTACTGCACAGACGCAGAACAGTGTGGAGAGCGCAAGCCAGGCGAAAGCGATGGTAGAACTTCAGACCAAGGCTGTGGAAGAAGTAATCGCAGTATTCCGTGAGATGCAGGCTCGTATGAGTCAGCTAATCGAGGGACTGAAGGATATCGTGGTAAGTACCGAGAAGGCTGATGGTGAACGTAGTGCAGCGGTAGCGGCAGTGAAAAATATTTCAGATATTATCGAGGAGACCGCAGGCAGTGCAGAAACCGTCAATGACGTAGCCAACAAACTGCTCTCACATGTAGAGAAACTGAGTGACACCGCAAATGTGCTGGATGAGAATATGGAAGGACTCAAGAACGAGATCTCCGTATTTAAGATCTGAGGATAAGTATCTATAAGAAGGAGTTAAAGGAAGATCCGGAACAGAAAGGGCCGGATCTTCTTTTACTTGACTCCGGAACGAATTGCTACGGCAGGAATTGCGGAGCGTTCTCATGCATATATTTGGGATGAAAGCTGACAGGCGGATGACTTGGCAATGAGAAAAGTGTTGGCGGGTATTCTGATCTTTGATGTGATCATGGGCATATTATGTCTGGTAGTGGGAACAAGGCAATATGCAGGGGATAGGCAATTGGATATCCGGGAGAAAAAATTTCAGGGATTACGGGAAACACTGGCAGGAGATGTCAACTGTGAGGAAGAACTTGCTCAGAAGATTGCCCTGACTTTTGATGACGGACCGCATCCGAAGTACACGGAGCAGCTTTTGGATGGACTGAAAGAGCGGAATGTGGTAGCTACTTTTTTCGTGACCGGGGAGAATGCGGAGAATTATCCGGAGATCATTCGAAGAGAACAGGAAGAAGGGCACCTGATCGGCAACCATACTTACAGTCATATACAGTTGACTTCCCGTAACCGGGAGGCTTTCCGGGAGGAACTGGTGAGGACCAATGCGGTCTTAGAAGAGATCACCGGAGAGAAACCCAGTTTTGTCCGGCCGCCTTACGGCAGCTGGGATAAAAGCTTTGAGAAGGAACTGAACATGTTTCCGGTATTGTGGAATATTGACCCCTTAGACTGGTGCTCCCACAATGCGGAATGCATTGCAGCCAGGGTAGTGGAGAAAGCAGGAGATGGGGATATAATCCTGATGCATGACTATTATGATACTTCTGTTATTGCGGCGCTGGAAGTGATAGATGCTTTGCAGGAAGAGGGATTTCAGTTTGTGACGGTGGAAGAGCTTCTGTTTGACTGATAAATTATCCTTGCATCCTACAATAATGTACGCATATAATATGAAGAGCAAGAGTGGAAAAATATGTCGGATGGGTGCGATGAAATGTTCGCATCGTACTTAAAGGAAAACCAATGATAAAAATAGCTTTTTGTGATGATGATCTGTCAGTGCTTAAGGAATTAAGCATATTGATGGACAGATATCGGGTGGAAAGAAATCAGGATATAACTTATGCGGCGTTTCACAGTCCGCTGGAGCTGCTGGCAGAAGTAGAGCGGGGAACTGAGCTTGATATTATTTTCCTGGATGTACTGATGCCGGGACAGAATGGGATCAGCACCGCAAAGGAGATCAGAAAATATGATACTTTGGTGAAGATCATATATCTGACATCATCGGCGGAATATGCTGTGGACTCCTATTCGGTAGGTGCCTATTTTTACCAACTGAAGCCGATCTGGCAGGAAAGCTTCTACCGCCTGATGGATTCGGTGCTCTCGGAGTGCCGCCGGAATGAGGAAAAGAGCCTGATCCTGCGCAGTAAGTCAGGAATCACCAGAATGGATCTGGACAAGCTGCAGTATTGTGAAGTGATGGGACGTACCTTACTGTTTCACAGGCAGGACGGAGTTGTCCTGGACAGCGCCGGAAAACTGGATGATCTGTGCGAACAGCTCAAGGATTATGATTGCTTTATCCGCTGCCACAGGTCTTATCTTGTGAATCTGGCATATGTGCAGAATATTTCCAGTAAGGCCGTCACAATGTGCAATGGTACCGAGATTCCGATCCCACATGGAAAATATTCGGAACTGAAAGACAGATTCTTTGATTATTTCTTTCAAAAAAATCAGACAATTCTTGGATAATTTTAAGTGACCACGACCGGAGAACACCTTCTCCGGTCGATTCATGTCATTTTCGGGTCGATTCATGTCAAAAATGGTTTTCCAATGAAAAAATAAGGTACAATTCTTTCAGACAACAGAAAACTGTTGCTGGAAGGAGAAAAATATTATGAAGAGAAAAATGATCGCATGCGTTATGGGACTGGTACTGGCAATGTCATTAGCAGCCTGTGGTGAGGAAGAAGTGGTTGTGGAAAACACCAACGAGGAAGTGACGGTAGAGGCACAGACCACAGAGGCGGCAGAAACTCCGGCGGAGACCGTTGCAGAGGCAGACACAGAAGCAGAGGGTGGCCCCCTGTTACAGGTGGAGGTTATGGAGATTCCGGATCTGAGCGGTACGGAATGGACTTTTGCAGGCGGTATGATCGACGGTGTTGAAATGGAGGAAGAGGATCTGAATGCAACACTGGAGACTTACGGCGGTACTTTAGGGCTGGTATTCGGTGAAGACGGTGCAGTTACCATGGTACAGGGTGGCGGAAATGCAGAAGGTACATATGAGTATTCCGATGATAACACTGCTATTAAGATGACCCTGGATTTCGGAGGAACAGAGATTTCTTACGCAGGCTTTTTGTCTCAGGTAGGTGATACCGTAACACTGATCGCCATGTCTGATATGAATGGTTATGACGGACTTTATTTTGTACAGTAAAACACAGCAGGAAATATTGGAAAAGTAGAAAGAATGAAAAGGGGAGGGAAGAAATGACGATGGAAATTGTAATTATCGTAATGTTGCTTGCCTCCCTTTTTGGAGCCTGGGTATTGTCGGTGTGGCGTAAACTGGAGATGCAGGAAGAAAATATCCGCAATGCCTTACATCAGACACTGGTACAGCTTTCCGCCGAACGGGAAGCACTGGAAGGCTTGACGGAGCTTTTGAAAGATGCCATTGATGCAGAACTCTTACGGGAGATGAGATGTTCTCTGGAGAATGCACAGGATGGCGGAGAAGCACGGCAGCCGGAGTGGATATCAGAACAACAGAGAGAATTATTAAGAGTACAGAATAAAATTGCAGAGATCTCGGAAAGCATGCCGCTTTTGCAGGCACAGGAGACCTATCAGAAGTACTGGAAAGCAGCGAAAAGCTATGAACATATGGTGGAGACCAGCGGACTGATCTATAACGATTCCGTGGAAAGCTATAATGGGATGCTCCGTAAGATGCCGGATCGTATAGCAGCGGGAATCTGTGGGTCCCATCGGAAAAAATTGATCGAGATCATGTAAGCTATATATATTTTAAGGAGGGTAAAGTTATGGGATTATTTACAAACAACAAAAAATTATGTCCGATCTGCGGAAGCCCAACACCGAGACTTTTGGCAACGGCAGTGGAAGGACAGAATCTGTGTAAGGAGTGCGCAGGCAAAATCAACCTGCCGGACGGTGTACAGGATGGCATGACGGTGGACGATTTCCGGGAATATATCAACATCCATGATGCGAACAAGCCGTTACGCGACAGCTTTACAGAGACTTATCGCTATAATTTCGGCTTTTTCAAGGGATCGTTATTGTTGGATCTGGACCATCAGCTGCTACGTCTCGGAGACGGCGAAGCGGTATTTGCCATGGAACCTGCAAATATCAGGTCTTTCCGCATTTTAGAGGATGGCGAAGTATTGTTTGAGGGAGAAAAGGGGAACTTCCGGAGCTACAAGAGTGATATTAAGGAACGGTTAAAAGAATTGAAGCCCAGGATTGAAGAATACAAGATGCTGCGGCATGAGTATGAGATCATGGCAGAGATGGAGCGCAACAGAGAGCAGAACGGCAGGGATAATGACAGAGATTTCAGGGACCGGGTAACAGAACCGGACTTCAATGTGCCTAATCCGGTAGACAAATTTGCAGTGGAGATCATCCTGGAACATCCTTACTGGAAGAACTTCTATAAGGAGACGGGTGCGCCGAAATTCAACAGCGATCATCCCAGTACCATTGATTATCTGGATGATTATACACAGAAGACAGAGGAACTGCACGCGCTGGCACAGAATCTGATGCAGCTGATCGATCCGCAGGCGCAGGAACAGGTAATAGATCCTCATGCCTCCGCACAGAGCCAGGGCACTCAGAGTGCACCGCAGGCTGCACCTGTACAGACAGAGGATCCGACTGTGGCATTGCCCAAGTATAAGGCATTGATGGATGCCGGCGTTATCACAGCAGAGGAGTTTGAAGCGAAGAAGAAACAGCTGCTGGGACTGTAAAAAGGACTGTAAAAAGTGAATAATTCAAATTGACGGGCACATGGCTGTCGGATATACTATAAGAGTATGATATCTTACATGGGTATGATACGGAAAGCAGGATCTGACAGCCATGAGTAGTTTACAAAAGAAAGAAACATTATTGATCGTTGATGATTCCAAATTTCAAAGAGTAGTGATCAGACAGTCCCTCGGGGAGTATTTTAACTTCGCAGAGGCTGTTTCCGGTGAAGAATGTATTCAGATCATGGAGAAGGAAAGTGATGCCATTGATCTGGTTCTGCTGGATCTGGTCATGCCGGGCATTGACGGCTTCGAAGTGCTACGCCGCAGACAGAGCATGGAAGGCTTCAAGGATACCCCGGTCATTGTTCTGACCAATACAGAGTCCGTAGCTTCCCAGTCGGAAGCTTTTGCCCTGGGAGCAGATGAATTTATCATTAAGCCGGTGGATGCCCGTATCGCACTTTCCCGTATCAACAATACGCTGGGAGTAAAGCGCAGATTACAGAGCAGCCGGGATGAACAGAAGGCATGGGAGACCAAATCTCAGATCGATGAAATGACCAGTCTGTTCAACAAGATGACCGTAGAAAAGCTGATCACAAAGGCCCTGACAGAGCATGAGAACAGATCACATGCTTTGATGTTAATAGATATTGATAATTTCAAGTCTGTTAATGACGTCTACGGACATACCATGGGTGACCATGTCATCAGCGTGATCGCAGGGGTGATTTCTTCCCAGTTTCGCAGCACCGATTATGTGGGTCGTGTCGGGGGAGATGAATTCTGCGTATTGATGGCGGATATTCCGTCGAGAGAGATCGCACTGATCAAGGCAGAGAATCTGGTCAGTCTTGTAAAATATAAGGAGAACTTATCCATACCGGAAAATATATCTATCAGTGTGGGAGTAGCTTTTTCCGAAGCGGATGATCAGTGCTATGACGAGCTGGCAGCAAAAGCCGATCAGGCTCTGTATGTCTCTAAAAAATCCGGTAAAGGGAGATATAGCGTCTATGGCGAGGAACAGCAGGCTCCCGAGAAAGTCATACAGGCCCTTGTATGGTCCGGCTCCCGTAATGTTACCAGCATGATGGAATTTGCCCTGCCGGATTATGTACAGCTGAAGGCAGTGGCTTCGGTGGAAGAGATCAGATCCTGTATGGAAGACAAGACCGATGAAGATATTCCGGCATTGATCGTGGATGTATCGGAGGAAGAGGACCAGGGACAGAGACGTTGGCAGGAGCTTCGCAAGCTGAAGGAAGAGCATACGTTTTCCATGATCGCTATCTGCAAGGAGGGCAATCTGGCACAAATGAAATGTGCTTTGGAGACGGAAGAACTTTCAGATCTTTTGTTGGCACCGCTGGAAGCGAATACGTTGAAACGACGTGTGAAGATCTGGATGCAAAATTGCAAGTTATGATAAAGTCTGTTATAATTGGCTGGAGCATATCAAAAGATGTGCTTCGGCCTTTTTGGATGATAGAAACAGAGGATGTAACAGTATGGATTTATTTGAATATATGCGAAGCACTAATATGGAAAAAGAAGCACCGTTAGCTGCCAGAATGCGTCCAAGGACTCTGGATGAAGTCGTAGGGCAGGAGCATATCATCGGCAAGGATAAGCTTCTGTACCGTGCCATTAAGGCGGACAAGATCAGTTCCATTATATTCTATGGACCGCCCGGTACCGGCAAGACGACATTGGCAAAGGTGATCGCCAATACTACCAGCGCCGAATTTTGTCAGATCAATGCCACCGTAGCCGGCAAAAAGGACATGGAGGAAGTGGTGGCGAAAGCCAAAGAACTGCAGGGAATGTACGGGAAACGCACGATCCTGTTTATCGACGAGATCCATCGTTTTAACAAAGGACAGCAGGATTATCTGCTTCCTTATGTGGAGGACGGTACGATCATTCTCATCGGAGCTACTACGGAGAACCCTTATTTTGAGGTGAACGGAGCGTTGATTTCCCGTTCCGTGATCTTTGAACTAAAACCGATCCCCAGAGAAGCTATTAAAGAGCTTCTGAAGAAGGCGGTTTACGATACGGATCGCGGTATGGGAGCTTACAACGGTACGATCGATGAAGATGCATTGGAGTTTTTGGCGGATATCTCCGGCGGAGATGCCAGACATGCCCTCAATGCCATCGAACTGGGTATCATGACCACAGAGCCCGGTCCGGATGGTAAGATCCACATTACGCTCGATGTGGCACAGCAGTGCATTCAGAAGAGAGCGGCAAGATATGATAAAAACGGTGATAATCATTACGATACGATCTCTGCTTTTATCAAAAGCATGCGGGGCTCTGACCCGGATGCCGCAGTATATTATCTGGCAAGGATGCTAAATGCGGGAGAGAGCGTGACTTTTATCGCGAGACGTATCATGATCTGTGCATCGGAGGATGTGGGAAATGCAGATCCGCAGGCACTGGTAGTGGCAGTGAATGCATCCATGGCAGTGGAACGGGTCGGTATGCCGGAGGCACAGATCATTTTAGCACAGGCAGTCACTTACATTGCTACGGCACCCAAGAGCAACCGCAGCTATGAAGCGGTATCCCGGGCGATGCAGGAAGTGCAGGCCAGCGGAGATCTGTCGATTCCCACACATCTGCAGGATGCACATTATAAAGGAGCAGCAAAATTGGGACATGGTACAGGATATAAATATGCCCATGATTACCCGAATGACTATGTGGAACAACAGTATCTGCCTTATGAGTTAAGCGGCAGGGAGTTCTATCAGCCTTCGGGCAACGGATATGAAGTGAAGATCCGTGAACATATGGCGAGAATCAAAAAAGAAGCGGCAAAATCAGAATAATTCACGGAATTAGAATAATTCCGTGATCAGATATTTGTATATTTCCTGGTTTTTCCGCTGCCAGTTATCGCAGATGGCAGCGGCAGTCTCTTCCACGGGGACGGACAGAGTGATATCTACCAGACTGATGCCTCTGTCTTTTGCCACCAGGTGAGCTTCGTACTCACCGGAAGTGGATTTGTAGTAATCTCCGAGGACGGATACTTCGTTGCGCAGTGTGAATTCATTTTCCTGAAAATAGGTATCGATCTCCTGTTTGATGGTATCACCGATGCGGTTCTCAAAGAAATTCAGCGTTTCTTTTCCTTCGTCAGTGATGGACAGGTGTGTCCGGTTGCGGATCGACTGGGTGGCGATCATGCCGGCATCCGTCAGCTCATTGATGACCTGCTGTAAGGTCAGAAAATTCGTGTATTCTTTCCCGAGGATAAAGTCGCTTACCTGTGCAGTAGTGAGGGGAAAGGTAACGCGGTTCAGCATATAGAGAACGATGAGTTTATATAGAGTAAGCGGATCTTGTAACATAATGTGAGTAACAGCCTTTCTTATAGTTATGAATAGTTGTCTTTTTGAAACAGGTCACCCTGACGGATGCCCTGTTTTTTCATGCGATGGTGTAATTCGTTGAGAACACCACGCTTGTCCATACTCCAGGTGGGAGCGATCAGCAGATTTTTCGGTCCGTCACCGGTGACCCGGTGGATCACGATGTCCGGGGACAGATGGGCGAGACAGGAGATGACCAGATCGATATAGGCATCAAAGGTCAGAGCCTCGAACTTCCCTGCCAGGTAATCATCTGCCAGATCGGTATCTTTCAGCACATGTAAAAGCTGTAATTTGATGCCGAAAGGCCGGATCCGGTTCAGATAATCCATTGTCTGAAGCACCTGAGCATCCGTTTCCCCCGGGAGTCCCAGGATCGTATGGACGATAAATGGAATCTGCAAAGCCTTAAGATCTGCACATGCCTGTTCAAAGCAGGACAGCGGATAACCTCTGCGGATATAGTTGGCGGTATCTTCGTGGATGGTCTGAAGCCCCAATTCGATCCAGAGAAACTTGTCCGGATATTCGTCACGCAGCTTCGCCAGCAGATCCAATACTTCTATGCCCAGACAGTCCGGTCTCGTGGCAATGGAGATCCCACACACATCCGGATGATCCAGGGCAGAACGATACACCTCTTCCAGATAAGGGAGAGGGGCATAAGTGTTGGTATATGCCTGAAAATAAGCAATCAAGTCATGCCCGGTTGCTTTGCTGCCGAACTTAGCCATACCTTCCGTGAGCTGTTCTGGCATTGACTTGCCTGCCATGTCCACAGCAAAATCGCCGCTGCCGCCTTTGCTACAAAAGATACAACCCCGAGTGCCCAGGGTGCCGTCCCGATTGGGACAGGACATCCGGGCATTCAGGGCTATTTTATAGCATTTATGGTGAAATGTATTTTTACAATAGGAATCCAGAGAGTAGTAGGGCTTGCCGTGCCATTCTCTTTTTATGTTATCCGGATACATTAGCGGATATGACTTTTCACGGCATTGGCTACGACTTCCGCTACCTGAGGATCGAAGGCTTCCGGCATGATATTATCATCGGAGAGCTTATCTGCAGGTACCAGACCGGCGATAGCTTCGGCAGCGGCTAACTTCATCTCTTCAGTGATCTGGGTAGCGCGTCCTTCCAGGGCACCCTTGAAGATACCGGGGAATGCTACCACGTTGTTCACCTGATTGGGGAAATCACTGCGTCCGGTTCCAACGACACGGGCACCGGCTGCCTTTGCAACATCCGGCATGATCTCGGGAACAGGATTCGCCATGGCAAACAGGATGGAATCATGGTTCATGGAAGCTACCATTTCGGGAGTGACGATGTTAGGAGCGGAGACACCGATGAAGATGTCAGCACCCTTCAGAGCATCGGCAAGAGAACCGGTTTCGTTATTTAAGTTGGTAACTTCGGTCATTTTTTTCTGCATCCAGTTCAAGCCCTCGGTATCTTTAGAAACGATACCTACTTTATCACACATGATGATATTGGGGAAACCATAGGTCAGAAGCAGCCTGGTGATCGCCACACCGGCGCTTCCGGCACCGTTTACCACTACGCGGCAGTCTTCCTTTTTCTTACCGACTACCTTCAGGGCATTGATGACACCGGCGAGTACGACGATGGCGGTACCGTGCTGGTCATCATGGAATACAGGGATGTCCAGAATCTCCTTCAGACGTTCCTCGATCTCGAAGCAGCGGGGGGCACTGATATCTTCCAGATTGATGCCGCCGAATCCCGGAGTCAGATAGGTCACAGCCTTGATGATCTCTTCAGTATCCTGGGTATCTAAGCAGATGGGAACGGCGTTCACATTGCCGAATTCCTTGAAGAGGACTGCCTTACCTTCCATAACGGGCATTGCTGCATAGGGTCCGATGTTACCGAGTCCTAAAACGGCACTTCCGTCGGAGACAACGGCCACGGTATTGGCTTTCATGGTGTATTTATAAGCAGCTTCCTTATCCTGGGCAATTACCTTGCAGGGCTCCGCAACGCCGGGAGTATATGCAATCGCCAGATCCTCACGGGTCTTTACAGGAGTCTTGGATACGGTTTCAAGTTTACCGTTCCATTTTTCGTGCATCAGTAACGCTTTTTCGTTGGTTGTCATGACAATACCTCTTTCTTGGATTATTTGATGCCAGGGTCATAAAGTCTTTCCCCCACTTATGAGCAAGCTCATGTGGGCTTAGACCTTTTGACCCTGGCATCAGATGTATTATGTTATGAACTATGATATAATAGAATCCGGTACTTCGCAAGGATTTGTAAAAAAATAATTTTGGGACTTCCTATTTTAAAAAATATATATTATAATAAGCGCAGATGTAGTTTTAATATCTATTTTATTTCATTGACACATCAGGATAGATCAGGAGTATTCCCCTAAGTGAACAGTTTGCAGAGTATATAATGAATACAGGAGGAGCATATGAGGGAAAAATATGAATCACTTGCATTAGTGCAGTTGAAGGAGCTGGCAAAAGTGCGTGGTCTGAAGGGTACTTCCACAATGAAAAAGGCGGAGCTGGTAGAAGCCATGCTGGCAGAAGATGAGCGCCTGAAAAAAGAGGAAGAAGCGAAGGCAGCGGCAGCCAGACAGGCAGCAGCAACAAGCGGAGAGCCGGAGAGAACAGAGCGTCCCGTAAGGCAGGAGCGTCCTTACAGACAAAAGCCGCAGGAGAATGGTGCAGCAGAGAACGTTGGAGCGAGAAGTGAAGCTTATACCAAAGAGCGTTCTTTTAACCCGAACAATGTGGCTTATGACGAGAGCCAGTATCCCAAGGAATTAGACAGTGGTATTGAAGCCAGCGGTATCCTGGAGGTAATGCCGGATGGTTACGGATTTATCCGTTGCGAGAATTATATGCCCGGTGAGAATGATGTCTATGTGGCACCCAGTCAGATCCGTCGTTTCGGACTGAAGACCGGCGATATTCTGAAGGGTAACAAGCGGATCAAGACGCAGCAGGAGAAGTTCAGTGCGCTGCTGTTTGTTAAGAGCATTAACGGCTATACCGTAGAAGAGTCTGCCAAGAGAATGGCATTTGAAGATATGACTCCGATCTTCCCCGATGAGCGGATCAAAATGGAGACTCCCGGCTGCAGCGTAGCCATGAGAGTTATGGATCTGGTGAGCCCTGTCGGCAAGGGACAGCGTGGTATGATCGTCTCCCCGCCCAAGGCAGGTAAGACCACCCTGTTAAAAGAGGTGGCAAAGTCCATTTTAAGTGGCAATCCCAAGATGCATATGCTGATCCTGCTGATCGATGAACGACCTGAGGAAGTTACCGATATTAAGGAAGCGATCCACGGAGATAATGTAGAAGTCATTTACTCTACTTTCGACGAACTTCCCGAGCATCATAAGAGAGTATCTGAGATGGTGATCGAGCGCGCAAAGCGTCTTGTCGAACATAAGAAGGATGTCGTGATCCTGCTTGACAGTATCACCCGTCTGACCAGAGCGTATAACCTGGTGGTTCCCCCCAGTGGACGTACTCTGTCCGGTGGTCTGGATCCTGCCGCACTCCATATGCCCAAGAGATTCTTCGGTGCAGCTCGTAATATGCGTGAGGGCGGAAGTTTGACGATTCTGGCGACCGCACTGGTAGAGACCGGAAGTAAGATGGATGATGTGGTATACGAGGAATTCAAGGGAACCGGTAATATGGAAATGGTTCTGGACAGAAAACTGTCCGAGAAGCGCATTTTCCCGGCTATCGATCTTGCAAAGTCCGGCACCAGAAGAGAAGACCTGCTGTTAACTCCGGAAGAACTGGAAGCCATCAATATCATGCGTAAGGCCTTGAATGGACTGAAGCCCGATGAGGCAACCGACCGGATCCTGGATATGTTTGCTCATACACGCAACAATGGGGAATTTGTGAACATGGTGAAGAAGAATCACTTCATTTAATTATCTGATTATCGCAAAAAATGTTAAAATAAGTCTTGCACCGCATCTTCTCTTATGGTACAATAATACCGCTGTTTGTGGTTCCATAAGCAGTGAGGATGAGA
>ERZ1026776.1121-NODE-1121-length-15655-cov-96.602051_pt1 | contig 15655 bp, 11 predicted proteins | sample MGYA00380125_ERZ1026776 | MGnify/ENA primary metagenome ERZ1026776 (study PRJEB33269, sample SAMEA4719761) | human gut metagenome | biome: human-associated habitat; feature: organic feature; material: feces | place: Cameroon | collected 2013-10 ...
TGAAGCTCATCATCGTAGGTCTTGCCAAACTGCTCGGCATTGGTGCGGACGGTATCGAGCGAAATCACGATGTCGCCGTTAATCACATCATCCTCATCATAATCGAAGGTGATGACATCGGTATAGTAATCATGACCCAGATACTCGTTGTTCACTTCGAGAATCTTCTCGTCATCTACAAACATATAGCCTATCTCTCCCACCTTGCGGCCATGAGAGGCAGCTACCTTGCGAATCCAGGCACTGGTGTCGCGCTTCTTGATCTTTGGCATTTTCACGCCATCTACATTGTATGTTATCATACGCTTCTTCCTCCTATTTTTATTTTATTTTTGGTAAAAATTCATCTACTTCTCTTCCGAAGAACCTCAATTCCCTAACCAGCGTTGAGCTGATGCTGCTGTATCTTGGGTCTGAAAACAGCAGGATGGTTTCTACGCCGCCCAACTGCTTATTGATGTCAGCCTGCTCTCTTTCGTACTCGAAATCCTTGGCAGAACGGACGCCACGAACCAGAAACCTGGCTCCCATACGATGCGCCAAATCGATGGTAAGATCATCGTAAGAAACCACCTCCAGGCGAAAGCCCTTAGAAGCATCTTCCACATCTACCAGTTCTGCACATTCCTTCGGAAAAACAGCCTTAATATCCTCCACACGCTTCGAGATTTCCTCGCTGGCGTGCTTCAGCTTGCTCACCGCCACTGCAATCACGAGCTTGTCAAACATCGGCAAAGCCCGCTCCGCAATGTTCTGATGTCCTATCGTAAATGGGTCGAATGTACCCGTAAAAATCCCAACCTTCATAAATGTTTATCCTTTAACGGCGCTAGCCCTAATTCAACATTCAACATTCAACATTTAACATTCAACATTACTCAAACAGGTCTCCCTGCATAATATTGCTTGTATACGGATTTCTGCCAAGATGCTCGTAGGCAAGCGGCGTTGCCATTCTGCCTCGCGGCGTGCGCTTGATGAAGCCCTCCATGATGAGGAATGGCTCATAAACCTCCTCTACAGTGCCGCCATCCTCGCCTATTGCCGTGGCAATGGTGCTTACGCCTACCGGACCGCCACGGAACTTGTCGATGATGGTGGTGAGAATCTTATTATCAATCTCATCCAAGCCATACTGGTCGATGTTGAGCGCCTTGAGTGCCATCTGGGCAATATCGTAAGTGATGGTTCCGTTGCCCTTCACCTGGGCAAAATCCCTGACTCTTCGCAGCAGCGAATTGGCAATACGAGGGGTTCCTCGCGAACGGCGGGAGATTTCTACTGCCGCCTCATCCTCTATCGGCACCTTCAGGAGCATCGCACTTCGCTTGATAATCTTCTGAAGCGTAGCCGGGTCGTAATATTCCAGATGCAGATTGATTCCGAAACGGGCACGCAATGGAGCTGTAAGCAGACCGCTGCGGGTTGTCGCTCCCACGAGGGTAAACGGATTCAAGTCTATCTGGATGCTTCGTGCCGAAGGGCCCTTGTCTATCATGATGTCGATGCGGTAATCCTCCATCGCCGAATAGAGATACTCCTCTACGACAGGCGAAAGACGGTGGATTTCATCGATGAAGAGCACATCGTTGGGCTCCAGCGAGGTAAGGATTCCCGCCAGATCGCCCGGCTTATCAAGCACAGGGCCCGATGTAATCTTGAATCCTACGCCCAGTTCGTTGGCGATGATGTTGCTCAGCGTGGTCTTACCCAATCCCGGCGGACCGTGGAGGAGCGTATGGTCGAGCGGTTCGCCACGATATTTTGCAGCCTCAACAAAGACTTCGAGATTTTCCACCACGCCATTCTGTCCGCTGAAATCAGAAAACTTCAGCGGGCGCAGCGCCTTCTCGAATTCCTTTTCGGCAGGCGAAACCATTTCTTGTCTTATATCAAAATCTTCGTTCATTCTATGACTATTATCGATAATATGGGTGCAAAGTTACACATTTGTTGCGGAATTAAAGAAGAAAAGCCGAATTATTTTGCCCATGATTTTGCACAATCCCAAAAGATTCGTGCAGATTTGCAAGCGTTACCCTATAAAAATGTTATAATTTATCATTTTCTTGCAGAATAATTTGTTTATCCGATAGAAAAGACGTACTTTTGCACTCGATATTGAAAGCGAGGAAAGAAATAAATAAGAGAGAAATATCAGGATTTTAAAAGAAATAGAATTATGCTTAAGTTATTTCAAGGGCTCAGCAAGCTGCTGGCCAATTACACATCTATCTTCGTGATAGGTGTTGCTGTGTTCACATTCTTCTTCCCACATACCTTCGACTGGGTGCGCGGAACTACTCAAACCGTCATTCTCGGCATCATCATGCTCACCATGGGCTTGACCTTGACCACCAACGACTTCAAGATTCTGGCTCAGCGCCCGCTGGATGTCTTCATCGGAGCCTGCGCCCAGTTCATCATCATGCCGGGTGTGGCTTACACCCTGGTGCATGTGTGGCATCTTGACCCAGCCCTGGCGCTCGGAATCCTGCTGGTAGGTTGCTGTCCGGGCGGAGTATCAAGCAACATCATGAGTTATCTGTGCCATGGCGACGTGGCTTTCTCCGTAGGAATGACCTGTGCCTCCACCATTCTTGCACCGGTAATGACTCCGCTGCTGATGAAGATTACGGCAGGCGAGATTATCCATGTAGATGCTGTGGGAATGTTCATCAACATCCTCATCGTAACGATTATTCCTGTGGCCATCGGCTGCGCCCTCAACTATATTTACGGCAAGAAAGACTGCTTCCCTACCATCCAGAGTCTGATGCCTGGCATCAGCGTTACGTGTCTGGCAATCATCGTAGGCGGCGTGATTTCTACGGTTCATGATGACCTCGTAGCTCGCGGCTTATCGCTCTTCCTCTGGACATTCGCCGTGGTTTTCTGCCACAACACGCTGGGTTATCTTCTCGGCTGGCTTGCCGGCAAATGTGCCGGATTCAATACTGCCAAGAAGCGCACCATCAGTATTGAGGTAGGCATGCAGAACGCCGGTCTTGCCACAGTACTGGCTGGCAACTTCTTCGCAGCCCAGCCTCTCGCCGTATTGCCTTGCGCCATCAGCTGCGCCTGGCACAGCATTTCCGGCACCATCCTTGCCGGAATCTATCTGAAATGGGATCATCTGCATGAGAAGAAGTAAATGAATTCGGAAAGGATTCAAGAATTCGGAAAAAGATAAATACACAAAAAAGGTCGTGAAGTTCTATCAGAAACCTCACGACCTTTTCTTATATCATTACCTCACGGGGTTAACAGGTTAACAGTTAACAGCCGTTTTTTCTATGGTTACTTCCCCGTAGTGAGCAGCTGCACAGCACGCTGAACTATCTCGTTTGTCTCGTTCCAAACCTGGAAGTATTGGCTCATATCCCAGATATCTCTTGCTACAAGGGCTTTCAGCTGTAGGGCGAGGTATTTCTTCGTCTGAATTAATTCAGCCTCATTCTTTGGCTCTATCTTCTCCTTCTTGCCCTCTGCGATAATGCCATCTATCAGCGAAGAAGGAACCTCGTAGGTGGCGAGGAACTTATCGAAATCCTTATACTGGCTCTTCAGCTCCTTACGATGCGCATCGATGAACTTCAGACTGTGGTTGATGACGATGCTCTTGGCAGCCAACTGGCGATGCATCTTGGTGTACTTGGTTGTATCCAGCGGAACGAAATAATCCGGCATAATTCCACCACCACCATAAACTACACGATGCTTGCGCAAGGTATAATACTTCAGACTATCTGAAAGATGGATGCTGTCCTGATTGGTGAACTCGCCGTGTTTGTAACGGTTGTCGAGATCCATCGCATAATCCAATCTGTCACCTTTCTTATAAGGCTTCTGGATGCATCTGCCGCTAGGCGTATAGTAATGGGCGATGGTGAGACGAATCTCGCTGCCATCATCGAAGGTGAGCGGACGCTGCACCAAACCCTTACCAAAGGTTCTGCGACCAACCACTACACCGCGGTCCTGATCCTGGATGGCTCCGGAAACAATCTCGGCGGCAGAAGCGGTAAACTCATTGGTGAGCACCACCACCTTGCCCTTGCGCCATCTGCCGTTAGCCTGCGCCTTATATTCCTGGCGAGGCGCTGCACGACCGCTGGTATAAACGATGAGATCGCCCTTCTGCAGGAACTCGTTGGCTATCTGAGCCGCAGCCTGAAGATAGCCTCCACCATTATCCTCAAGGTCGAAGATAAGGTCCTTCATTCCCTTCTTTTTCAGCGAATCCATCGCTATTGTTACCTCTTTATGACTGGTAAGACCGAAGCTTCCCAATCGGATGTATCCGATGCCCGGACGAATCATATAAGCCGCATCCATCGTAGTTACCGGAATTTTATCGCGCTTTACCTTGAAGATGAGCTTATCCTTGATGCCACGGCGCACAATGGTAAGATTCACCGTTGTTCCCTTAGGACCACGAAGGCGCTTCATGATTTCCTCCTTGCTCATCTTCACGCCCGAAATGGCAGTATCGTTTACAGCCACAATGCGGTCGCCGGCAATGATTCCCACCTTCTCGGAAGGTCCGTTCGTAACCGGTTGGATAACGAGCAGCGTATCATCTACCATGTTAAACTGCACGCCAATGCCATCAAAACTGCCGTTCAGCGGCTCGTTCATCGCCTTGGTTTCCTTGGCTGTAGCGTAAGAAGAATGAGGGTCGAGCTTTTCGAGCATGCCTCGGATGGCGTCCTCTACGAGCTTATTCTCATCCACACTATCCACATAGAGGTTGGTAATGGCGATTTCAGCCCTTCCCAACTTCTCTATCGGGCTGTTCTTGCCCATCTTGATACGCAGCTGGGCACTGGCAGAAGTTACTGCCAGGAATGCCACCAACGCTATAAATAGATATTTCTTCATAAATTCTTATTTTATTTTTTAGGCACAGGGATAATTTTAAGCCCCCAGGAATAAATGTAACTCCCAGGAATAAAATTAGGCACGGATTACACGGATTACACGGATTTTTTCTAAAAGAATACAAGGGCGCAAGCCTCCGTGTAATCCGTGTAATCCGAGCCTAAAAAATCCGAGCCTTTTTGTTAACCCGTGACTATCAATTCTAATCCAGCGGCTCTGAGTCTTCCTCCGGAATATCCTCTTCTATCACCAGATTTTCGATGATGAAGTTCTGGCGCTCCATCGTATTCTTACCCATATAATACTCCAGCAGTTTCTGAACCTGGTCGGTTTTATGCAGCGTAACCTGCTCCAATCGCATGTCAGGACCGATGAAATGGGCGAATTCATCAGGCGAAATCTCTCCCAATCCTTTGAATCGGGTGATTTCAGGGTCAGGACCCAAATCGCGAATCGCCTGCTGGCGCTCCTCATCGCTGTAACAGTAATGCGTGATGAAATCGCTCTTTTTCTCTTTACTTCCCAGTTTTGCATCGGCATCAGCCACCGCCTGCTTGTTCTTGATCTTGGTTCGCTTGTTGCGCACTCGGAACAATGGAGTCTGAAGCACGTAGACATGGCCCTTCTTGATGAGATCTGGGAAGAACTGAAGGAAGAAGGTGATGATGAGCAGGCGGATGTGCATTCCGTCGACATCCGCATCGGTTGCCACAATCACCTTGTTGTAACGCAATGAATCCAAGCCGTCCTCTATATCGAGAGCCGCCTGAAGCAGGTTGAACTCCTCGTTCTCATAAACCACTTTTTTGGTCAGACCGAAGCTGTTGAGCGGTTTACCACGCAGAGAGAACACCGCCTGGGTATTCACATCGCGGCTCTTGGTGATGCTTCCGCTGGCAGAATCGCCCTCGGTGATGAAGATGGAGCTCTCCTCCTTGCGCTCATTCTTGGCGTCGCTGAAATGGATGCGGCAGTCGCGGAGCTTGCGGTTGTGGAGATTCGCCTTCTTGGCACGCTCACGGGCGAGTTTGGTAACACCCGCCATCGCCTTGCGCTCGCGTTCGCTCTCCTTGATCTTATTCTCCAGGATCTCAGCTACATCCTTGTGGATATGGAGATAGTTGTCTACTTCCTTCTTCAAGAAATCACCTACATATTTATTGATGGTTTCGCCACCGTTCGGAGTCATCGTGGTACTTCCAAGCTTAATCTTGGTCTGACTCTCGAAGACCGGTTCTTCTACGTTGATGGCAATGGCTGCCACCAGTCCGTTTCGGATGTCTGCATACTCATACTTTCCGTAGAACTCCTTGATAGTCTTGGCAATATGCTCCTTGAAGGCACTCTGATGCGTACCTCCCTGGGTGGTGTGCTGACCGTTGACAAAGGAATAATACTCCTCGCCATACTGGTTGGTATGGGTGAAAGCAATCTCAATATCCTCGCCCTTCATGTGGATGATGTCGTAGAGGCCTTCGTTGGTCATATTATCGCTCAGCAAATCCTGCAGACCATGACGGCTCAAGATGCGGCGGCCATTGTGCATGATGGTAAGTCCGGTGTTCAGATAAGTATAGTTGCGGAGCATCGTTTCCACGAAATCATCGTGGAAGGAATAGTTCTTGAAGAGTGTATTATCCGGCTCGAAGAAGATAAAGGTTCCGTTCTCGTCCTCAGTATCTTCGGTCGTGTCGCTCTTCAGAATACCTTTCTCGAACTTCAGATGGCGCACCTTTCCGTCGCGGTACGACTTTACCTCGAAGTGGGAACTGAGGGCATTGACCGCCTTCACACCCACACCGTTCAGACCGACGCTCTTCTTGAACGCCTTACTGTCGTACTTACCGCCGGTATTCAGTACGCTTACAGCCTCAACGAGCTTTCCCTGAGGAATACCACGGCCATAGTCGCGCACGCTGACACGCAGATTGTCCTCAATATCGATTTCCAGACGGGCACCTGCGCCCATCTTGAATTCATCGATAGAGTTGTCTACCACCTCCTTCAAGAGCACATAAATACCATCTTCCGGCAGATTTCCATCTCCCAGACGGCCGATGTACATACCCGGACGGGTACGCACATGCTCCATATCGCTCAAGTGGCGGATGTTATCATCGGTATATTCTACCGGCTGCTGCTCCTGAGGGGCATTGGCAAGCTCATCAGCGGCATTCAAATCGCTGTTATTTAAGTTTTTTTCTTCAGACATGATTTCCTCCTATATATTTTTTAGGAGAAGTTAAGAAGTTATCAGTAAAATCCTCTGTCTCAACTCCTTAACTTCTTCTACTTCTTTTATTTAATAATTTTCTTGTAGCACTTTCTACGCTTGTGCATTACAGGGTTCAAGGCTCCCCACTGTCCCTGAACAGCCGCATTTTCTTCCATTTCCACCTGTGTTTCTCCCCACTCGATTCCATACTTCTGATAGATAGGAATCAGGTCGGCAAAGAGCAGCGCATTGGCACCCTTTGCACGGTATTCCGGCTGGATACCGATGAGCAGAAGGTCGACAATCTTGGTCTTATGGAACTTGATGGCGCGCAGCAGATGCCACCAGCCAAAAGGAAGCAGCCTGCCCCTATGACACTTCTGCAGGGCTCTGGAAAGGGAAGGCATCGTAATACCGATACCTATCATCTTATGATCCTCGGTAGTCCAGTCTTCTATGGCTGTTACAAAGTTCAAGTCGAGCAAAGACAGATACATCTTGATGTACTGGTCTATCTGCTTCTGTGAAAGTTCGGAATAACCATAGAGATGCTTGTAAGTATCATTGATGAGGTCGAAAATCTTCTGTCCGTATCCGCCCTGATAAATATCCTTACGGGTAAGTTTGCGGACATGGAGATTGTATCTTTTCTCTATCATCGCCGCTATCTTGGAATATTTCTCCGGGATGGTATCTGGCACCATCAGTTTATACTCTACATATTTATTATCTACCTCAAAGCCCTCCAAAGCCTCGATGTGCTCCGGATAATAAGGATAGTTGTAGATAGTTGGCATGGTTCCGAGCTGGTCGAATCCCCAGACAAGCATGCCTTCAGGATCCATATCGGTAAATCCAAGCGGACCTACTACATCTTCCATACCTTTCCTGCGGCCGAAGTCTTCTACGGCTTTCAGAAGAGCCTTGGAAACCTCACGGTCGTCAATGAAATCAATCCATCCGAAACGGACCGATTTCTTGCCCCATTTATTGTTTGCCTTATGATTGATAATGGCAGCGACGCGACCTGCAAGCTTGCCGTCCTTATAGGCAAGATAATACTCTGCCTCGCAGAACTCGAACGCAGCGTTCTTGTCCTTGCTCAGAGTATTCATGTCGTCGCTGAAGAGATTAGGCACATCATATTCGTTGCCTTCGTAGAGGTCGTAATGGAAGTCGATGAACGTCTTCAAGTCCTTCTTTGTTTCGACCTTTTTAATTTCTATTAATGACATGATTTCAAACTAGTTTGCAATATTATAAATGCAAAAGTAGCAATATTTTGGCAAATTACCAAATATTGCTACTTTTTTTGCAGTTTTTTAGGGGTTAATGTTTAATTACAGCCCCCAAACTAGCCTATATCACCCATTTAGTGGTGGTTTTGGCTGAATATCTTTACCTGATAAGATGCTCTTTCCTGATAAGGAATCTCTTACTTGATGAGATGCTTCTTGATCCAGACCATCTGCTGGTAATTGGTCTCGCTGGTAGTCCAGTGCTCATTGATTGGCGTGAGCAATGCTTCCTTCTCACACTTCAGCGTATTCCATACAGCATAACTGGTTGTCGGCGGACAGGTTATGTCGTTGTAACCCCAGGTAAGATAGGTTGGAACCGTTACCTTGCGGGCAAAGTTTACCACGTCATAATAAGCCATCGTGTTGAGACAGTCCTTATTCTTCAATATCTCATGATATTTTGTGAAATGAGGATAACCGCCCGTTCTTCCCTTCTCGGCGTAGGCAGCCATATCGCTGAGCGCCGGATGATTGGCCACACACTGGGTAACGCGATTGTCTAAACCGGCTGCAATAATGGCCAAGGCTCCGCCCTGACTTCCGCCCTGCACAGCCACATTCTTTCCGTCCCACTCTGGTAGAGAGGTAAGGAAATCGATGCAGCGCACCAGTCCCTGATAAACATGGCGCATGTAGTAGCGGTTCTTATCTTCCAGTCCGTTAGACAGATAGCCGCCGTTTGCATCGTTGAATCCCTTGCTTATTTCATTGAAGGTTTCGGTAGGGATGCGTGGGTCGAGACCATGAATCTCTATCTCGAAGCGGATGAATCCGTTCTCGGCGTAATATTTATTGCGCATAGGCTCCTTGATGGTCTTGATGCCTGCTCCTGGAGGGGTGAGAACTACCGGATGACTGCCCTGCTTGGCATTCTTAGGATAGAAGAGGTAGCCGTACATCGCATGTCCCATCTTATCTATCTGAAGTTTTACGAGATAGCAGTCTATCTTGTCGGTACAATATTCCTTGGCGAGTTCCTTGGTGTAGCTCATCGGCACGTTCTTCAGTTCGTCCTTTGCCTGCTGCCAGAATGCATCGAAATCCTTAGGCTCCTGGGTATAAGGCTGAATCTTATCTACCGAGAATCCTACTTTGATGTGATGTTGATAGGTCTTGCCATCGAGTTTATAGAATAATCTCAAATCGCGGAAGCCCGGTGTCTTTCGGGTTCCCATGTTCACGGTGGCGCGTCCATTCTTCAGTTTGAAGCTTCCTTTCTTGTCAGCCTTCAGCATGTCATCGCCTATTTCATAGTTCACCTCGCCGTCGCGCGGTATTCCATACTTATAGAAACTAACTTCCACCTTAGCCTGTTCGCCGGTCTTGTAGAGCCAGTCGGCATGATCAGGCACGGTAAGCCATAAATAATCACTTCGATAGGGATAGTTCTCCGCCATCGCATTCACTCCGCCCATCATGTTCATCGCCAGGTAGAACAGGAGCAAGAGATAGATAGTTTTTAATTTGTTCATAACTTTATAGTTTGTTTTATGTTATAATTGACGATATACTTTATTTGCCTTTTCTCGCAGACTTTGAATTCGACTTGCCAGACTTGGATTTGGCAGGTTTTAAACCACACTCCTTATAGAATAAGGCATCAGCATCACGCTCGTCGTCCTCATCTTCATCCGGCCAATTATCAAAATCAAGCCAATCTTCATCAAAATCATTGGCTTCACCTTCCGCAAACTCATTCAGAATTTCCGTGAAATCAGTAAACATAACAACCCGTTCATCTGTTCCCTCGGTAAGCAACTTGGTTATACCCTTGAAGCCATTCTCAATTTCCACTGGCGGCACACTATATTTCTTATAGATGTTCTTTATCATAGGCAGCAATTCCGCCGCCTCGATTTGAGCAAGAGATTTTACGATCCAATCCATCGCCATGGCAGGGATAGTGAAATCGATACATGATTTCAGCACATCCGTAACCCATTCCAGTACTTGCAAGCGGCAAGAAGGATTCTCGACTGCCATCTGTACCACGGCATTGAAAACAGTAGGATAAACTTCAGGCATAAATCCATCCGTCTTCATCATTTCTTTCAGTTCCTCAAGATGTCCTACGCCTACATGAGCCAATATCAAGGTGGTGGCTTCTTCGTACCCATTATAATAGAATTCATAGAAACTTTGATTTTGCTTCAAGGTTTCAAGGATTACGTCGAAGAGACCTGTAAGTTTGAAATCATCTACAAGCTGGAAAACAGCAATGATAGGCAAGCCACTTACCTCCATATCTTTCTCGAAATCACGAGTCAATCCATCGGCAAGAATGAACATAAAGAAATTGCGCATTGCCTCTTCCTGCTCCTGCTGCGAAAGGGAAGCCATCTCACGATGAGCCACGTCATACGCCGCAAGAATTTCGCTTGGCATATAGGCACTGAATATGTGTTGAAGATATTCCGCCAAAGGCTTTACTTGCTGGGTATAGTCAGGGCGCTGATAGGAATAAACCGTCTCCTGCACATCACCCAGGCTCCTACCCGACGATGCAAAATTTTCGAGATCAGCCATCAGCATCATTTTCTCTTCGGGCGACATTCCGTTCAGTATTTCAGTTAATGCATTCAAAACAGAATTGCCGCTGTTTTTTCCTTTTTTATTTTTTGCCATTATTTCTTTTTTATTTTATGATTTCAGTTGAATATTTAATAACTCGGCATAATACCATGCCTTGGCTCTTGCCTCAAACTCCTTACGGGTCACACTACCAGGCTCGCCATATTTCTCTCGAAGATGATCTTCGAAAGTACGTAGTTTAGCTAATTTTTCTTCGTTAAACTTTAACATAAGCCCTTCCGTTTATTTTCTGCTTCTAAGTTGCAAAAATAAGAAAAATATTAGTTACCTCCAAATATTCAGGAAGGAACTTGTTACTTATTTGCTATTTTAGTATAAAAATACTAATTGGGTATAGGCAATCGGCATCTCAAAGGATTCTTCAAAGTCACAAATTGTGACCTTGAAGAAGTTTGGAAGTCGCAAATTGCGACTTCCAAACACAAATATCACTTAATTGCAATCTTTAAATCATTGCCCTTTATCTTAGCGATGACGATGCTTTCATTCGGCTTAGCAAAGTGAAGAACACCTTTCACCGCCTTGGCACTTCCGAGATTAACGCCATTTACAGAATAGAAGGTTACCACCTCACCATCATTCAGACCAGAAATGGTAATATCGCTATCCGTCGTTACCATTACCCCTCTTGTTTTCACAAGATTGATGTTATTGGTATCATCGCCGCCCTCGGCATTGAGCCAATAGAGGGTAGCCGTTGCCTTGTCCGATGCCTTATAGCCATCCGCTGTAGCATAGACAGAAATATCAAGTTTGCCATTCAGCTGAACTTTACCATCTGTATTATATTTATCGGTTGCTACATCTGCATCATTGATGGTGTAGTGATATTCTGCACCTGGTGTTGAGCTTTCGAAAGAAAGATTGCCAGAAGTGTAGGTAATAGTTGGAGCAGAACAAGGTTCTGGGTCTTTTGGTTCTTGCGGCTCATCGCTGCCAATAGTTTTTATCATTTCAAAATCTCCCCAAACATCTGCTGTTCGATAGGCTTCATACGAACCTTTTGGAACATACAGCCACACTTGATTCATAAGACTTTTGTTAAAGACATCTGAACCTAGGGACGGTGGAGTTATTGCATCACAAATAATTTCCTCTATTTTTTCACATCCCTTGAAAGCTTGATTACCAATTTGAGTTATCGCATATGGAATCTTAATTGTTTGAAGAGACTTACATGCATAAAAAGCAGATGCTCCTATTTCTTCCAAAGAACTTGACAACATTATATCTTTCAATGAAGAACATCTGTAAAACATTTGATCAGGTATTTTTTTTATTTCATTTGGCATGGTAAAAGTAACTAGTTTTTCACAATCAGCAAAGGCTCTACATCCCAAACCCAACACGAGAGAAGGAAGTTTTATCTCACCAATACTCTTGCACCCCTCAAAAGCCTGTTGACCAATATAAACTATATTTTGAGACAACTTTATTGACGCAAGATTAGAACAACCATAAAATGTACTCTCTGCTATTGAGAACACTGCGTCTGGAATTACCAAATCCACCAAACTCTTGCAGCCATAAAAAGCGCCCTCTCCGATAGAAGAAACTAAAGTTGGAATCGCAATTGTTTTCAAACATGTACAATTAGAAAAAGCATAGTCTCCTATAGAAGACACATTCTGAGGCAAGCTTAACCTTGTTAAACTTTTACAACCATCGAACAATCTATCATTTATTTCCGTAATTCCATCAGGTAAATCTATCGCATTAAGCTTTTCACATCCAGAAAAAGCATTAGAAGCAATATACTTTACACCTTCTGGGATCTCTATGGTTACCAAGTTTTCACATCCAGAAAAGGCAGAATATCCTATATCTGTAACACCTTTTGGTAAAAACAGTTTTTTTAAACGAAGGCAATCACAAAACATATAATATCCAATTGAGTTATCAGTCGTATGATTACTCATAGAAGATGCATCTGTATAATAAGAATTATATTTAGAGTAAACTATCTTACATTCTCGCATATCTAGATAAGCTAACTGTCCAAGAGTTCTAACATTTTTTTTTATACCAGCTCCTGCCATTTCTCGAACGAACAGAATATCTTTGCTTTCCAATTCGCCAACAAGCTTTAGATTAGTTATTCGATTTTTATCCGCTTCTGAAATTTTATCAGACAAAGTACCTGGTTCTTCCACTGTTACTACAACTTGCTCAGTAATCAAGTCATCAGCGAAAACAAAGACATTGCAAAGCAACATCAACAAGACAAATAACTGTCGTTTAAATTTAAACTGTTTCATACTTTTAGGCTTTAAAATGTTGTTTTTATATTATGCACTTAAAATCGTTTTTAAATAAGACCTCAATACCAGCTAGATTCATCATCTTCTTAAAATCGGTATCTACTAATGACTGACAATAAAGGACTTGCAACTCATATTTAGACATCTGAGACAACAATACTTTTGCATACATATCATTATCTACAATCTTTAACAAAGAGAATATCAACTGTATCAAACGAAGATAATGTTCATTAAAGAACAATTTACGTTCTACTAATAGATGAAAAACTCTTTTGAGGATTGCATCATTTGAAGAATCTTGTTTCGACTCGTAGAAGATTTCCTTTGTTATTTTATAAGTATAGTTAGCCCTGCTACAATAACAAAACTTCACCTCACTTTCTGTTGTTTCTATTGAAGCACGCATATGTCCTTGTATTTCTTTATAAGCTCGGCAATCATCTAATGGCTCTAAATAACCAGATGATAAAAGACAATCCTTTATCATCTTCAACTCTTTACATACTCGTTTCCACGCCTCTTCTCCATCATATTGATGTTCTAGAAAACAACAATCGCCCAAATCTTCACACTTAAAACTAACGCTATTGATTGTCTTTTTTCTATACTCCAAAAGATTAAAGAAAGTTGTCTCAAAACGCTCTTGTTTGAATGATTTTCTCTTAAATACAAATGCCCATATTGACATTACAAAACTTAATACGGAAATTATACAACTTGCTATTGATGTAGTTTCTATCTCATGATTGGAGCAAAAGAAATAATGGACAAGAAGTAATACTGCACTTCCCATCAACGCACCCAAAAGGCTTGCCACAGTAAAATTCCTATAAGTAAAACAAACCTGTTTATCCATGGTTCAAATACTTTTGCCACCGAATCCCCAGTTGGCGATTAACAATCTCTTATCTGACGGCAAAATAAAAAAACGTGGGATTCTACCTGTTACCCGTCCCACGAATCGAGGCCTTCGCATTGCCCACACAGTTGAACGAGCAACGTCAAATCTCATGCAACATTTAAAAAGATAATAAAATGTGCGTAAATGCTAATATATGCAGCATATAGCAGGTGTTTGGCATGATATGTATTTTGTTATTTATTTGTTACTCTACTATTTGATTTCATAATATATTATAGTTAATGGTTCGTAATTGGTTCTTGTTTTGGGTAACAAATCCAATTATTTTTCGTATCTTTGCACCGTGAGTAACAAATCTCGCAAAATGACAATAAGTAGAATAAATAACAAAGTAACATGAGAAGTAACAATGAACCTGTGCGCATACGCTACAAGGATTTGGCGAATGGCACAAAGTCGATTTATCTCGACACTTACAAAAGTGGAAAGAGGTCGTATGAGTTCTTGAAGCTTTATCTGCTTCCTGAGGACGATGACAAGGCTAAGGCTGTCAATGCCGAGACCTTGCAGAAGGCAGAAGCTATCAAGAACCAACGAGTACAAGAAATCCTGTCTGGAAAGTTGGAAACAGTGAAGGCTTCCTTGGAGCATCCTGCTTCTACAACAACTTCAAGCAAGAAGACCGCACGAGCAAGTAAGAAGGAGAATGGCAATACTGCTAAAACTGGCAAAAGTGCCAAGGGAAAGGAAAGTGAGACAAACGAAGTTGTCGGAGCTGTTTCTGGCAGAGAAGGACACCAATGGAAGTTTATTGACGATGACGGTGAGGACAGAGCCATAGATGGAACAATCAAAAAACATAGAGGCAGACCCAACAAGCGTGAAGCTGTCACTCTTCGTTTCAAGAACCTTGCCAACGGCAGCAAGTCGCTCTACTTCGACATATATTATAATGGTGAACGCAAATACGAGTTTCTGAAACTCTATATCAATCCAGAGATTACCGAAGCTGACAAGCAGAATAATGCTTTGGTCATGGAGACGGCAGAGCGTCTGAAAGAACGCAAGATGCGAGAGGTCGTCAATGGAGAGACTTTCACAGATCCTTCTGACGAGCTGAACCAAGTGGAGAAAGTTGAGGAATATACCAGTTCTGTGATAGTCCGTAGTCGCAAGATGCGCAACGGAGACCGTTCTCTCTTCCTTGACATATATTATGGTAAGGGGGAACGTGCCTATGAGTCGGTCGGTCTTTATCTTCGCAAGGATGACAGCGAGGAGAAACACAAGGAAATCTGGAAAGAAGCTGAGAAAAAGGCCAAGGAGCGCATGAAGGCATTGAAGGACGGAACCTTTGAGAAGCGTGTCGGCAGAAGAGTCTACAAACCACATGGTGAAGATCCCGATGCCAACGTGGACAAATACAAGGAGTATCTTGCCACCAAGAAAGTGAAGACGGAGATTGCCGTTGCAGAGACTGAGCGCAAAAGAAATTCCAAGACCAAGGAGCCTGTGAGAATCCGCTTCAAGGAACTTG
>ERZ1026776.1125-NODE-1125-length-15623-cov-67.917587_pt1 | contig 15623 bp, 17 predicted proteins | sample MGYA00380125_ERZ1026776 | MGnify/ENA primary metagenome ERZ1026776 (study PRJEB33269, sample SAMEA4719761) | human gut metagenome | biome: human-associated habitat; feature: organic feature; material: feces | place: Cameroon | collected 2013-10 ...
CTCAATTCCATTTGTTTCGCCCATATCAATATCCAGAAGCGCAATATCATAAGGAAGTGATAAGTCTATTTGGCTTGGTTGAGAAAAACCATAAAATCTTGATGATACATGCGTTTCCTCGCTTTTCTTTTTGAGTTCTTCAATAATAGAATCAACGATCTGCTGGTCATCGTCACAAACCAAGACATTCATTTTGAAATCCCTCCATTGCACATGGGAATGCTTTTTATCACACAACATACAGCCCTGCTCCTCACAAGTCAATCAAATTTCAACATAATCGAACATTATATGTAGTATAGTACGATTATGTTGAAATTTCAAATAGTACACTTTATATAGGATAGGAGTGTACGGGAATGGAGCATTATTTAGGAGAAAAGCTAAAAAAGCTGAGAGAAAGTCGTGGCTGGACGCAGGCGGATTTGGCTAAACGGTTAAATAAGGCTGTATCCACGGTTAGTGGATATGAGAGTGATGCACATGCAATTCCGTTGGATGTTCTTGCAAGCATTTCATCCTTATTTAGCATTTCAACAGATGAACTCCTAGGACTGGATGCGCCAGAAGTACTATCTCTTTCTGGATTGACTGGTGCGCAAAAGAAAACTTTAATTAAACTCCGTAATGAACTGCTTTCACCAAGTCAAAAAGGAAATGATCTTTCCCCACAGCAGATGGAAATTCTTCATGACATAATAAAAGCCTTCGGTTAACGATTGATTTGCAATACAGTGCGAGAACAATGCAAAAGATAACTTAGAGACATGGCCCTCAATGCTGGATGCCCAGTGTTGAGGGTCATATTGTTTGCAGCCACACCGATTTCGTTACAAGTTTTCTCTATTTTGATACAAAATCGTGGACAGAGATTGATTCTTGTGATTTGATTGTATCAATGGTTAATCTAAATCGATATGTATATTATGACTTTTTTTGATTTCAAAATATGAAAGGGTGATTCCGATGCCGATTTTGATATTCTAAACTATTATCACAAAAAAGAATAATTTTATTATCATGAAAACCAATAATATTTTAGAAGTTGTTTTCCAATCGACAGTATTCATGTTTGAGCAATACATTTGGGCCTGTTTTTATCTTTCCTTTTTGAGTAGTTGGTTGTCAATTTTTTTGCTTGTTGTCAACATCAAAAGTATTGAAGACTTTCATAAAAAGATATTACAATTGACTGACAGGAAAGCCTTGGCCTACACGATAGAGTTCGCTTGTGCCATACTGGTTGGCATAGGATTGCTTATCTGCGGATACTATCCGGTTTCAAATGTTCTAAAGGAGCTTCCATTATGAAGAAGAAAACATTACAGTTCTTTGCCGCATTTTTATCACTCGTTATGCTTTCAACTTCAAGTTCTCTTAGCACTCTTGCTCTTGGAAAAGATAGCATAACGGAGAGCCAGATTTCTAATCAATATCAAGCTGAGTTACATCAGATGGGCTTTACAGACAGTGATATCCTTCAATTGACTGCTATAAACAATCAGCTCGCTAAAGCAAAAAATTCCAGAGAAGTAAGTCATTTGATGGAGCAGTACCACTCAATTGTCGATGAAACGCTCTATGCTTCTGCAGCGGGTTCGATTTACTCTAAAAAGGGTGGAACGTTAACATTAAATTACACTGGTAGCCTAAGTCCAGTCAGCAACGTCATATACACAAAAGTGGTATATATGCCTTCTGAGCAAGTTGAGTTTTACCAGCGTGCAATGAATAGTCCTGGTTTTATCGATTGGGCTACAGGCGAATTTATTGGTGCGATAACCGCCAAGGGTGCTGAGAAAATTGCGGCATACCTTGGTATCGAAGCAAGTTCAACCATATGGTTGATTGGCCTTCCGATAAGCGCAACTTTCTATATTTTGCAAAACCTCGAACAATGGGATCTGAATGACGCAATTGATCGAAGCACTACCGGCAAAGTTAAACTGGAGTTTTTCTATTTAACGAGTTCGAGTGCTCCATACTACCAAGAATATGAAAACTTTGAGCCGTGGAATAGCGACTTTGTTGACATTCCTGCAGATTACACATATAGCTATGCCAGTGGCGAGTACAATTACGATTAAACGTTTCGCATTCCTCCCAAAATCTACCACAGATGTATAACAACAAACGGTCGTCCATTGTTTCTTTAGAAAACGATAGACGGCCGTTTGTGCTTTCAACGAAATGAGGTCTCTTTTTTCTTGCTCTTAAGTCACCCAACCGCACTGTCCTGCATCTGTAGGAAAGTTCTCGGAGGTGACTTTTCTGACGTTATTACTCAATGGCATCCAATGGACCGATAGGTAGGCAACGAAAACAGCCCAAAGACAACCATCTTTTTGAGAATGCGAACGATACGCAGCAAGTGACGACGAGGTGTATAATTGCGCCCTTTATTCTAAAGGGTTTTGGACGTTGCTGCGTTCGTGAACATCATGCACCATCTTTGCAAGTGCCAGCACAACTTCCGGCTGACGGAACGAGATCTTCAGAAGCTCCATCACCTGATCGTCGGTCAGTTCTCCCGGACAGACCAGAAAGCTTTCCAGCATTCCGGCACGAGTGCAAAGGCGATGCACACGCTCTCTCCGGTTCAACTCTGACATCCTGCGTTCAAGGATCTTCTCTCGGTTCTGGCAAGAGCGCAGCTTTTGCTCTGCTTTGGCTTTTTCGTTGCGGAGATAGGCTAGGTCGGTTTTCGGTTGGGTCAATGGCATCACACACCCTTTTGGGAAAAATAAAAAGCCAAACAATCAGACTTGATTCGCACTGATTGTTTGGCTAGAGGTACTACAGGTGCTTATTAAATTTAAGCCTTTTACTTAATATCATATCCAACAGTGAATTATATCTCATTAGATGCTTTTCCCAATAATTTTTCTCGTATGTTGGTAGTTGAAAGTCTTTATAGCTTTTTTTCATTGAGCGAAAGCATTGCTCTTGTCTTTCAGAAACATGGATAAGTTCATCGTCTGCTGTAAGCACTCGAATTAATTTGTTTACTGATTTTTTGCATATGCTAGCAAATTCATCCTTAATCAAATTTTCTTTTTCAACAACCACCGAATCAACAACATAAAGTCCAAGAAAGTCGGATATATATTTTAGATATTCCATTGCGCCGTTCATGTTTTTTCGATCAGACACGGTTACTAAAATTGCATATTTTCCAGCGAGTTTAAATAGGTGTGTCCAACAAGAAATTCTATCAAGGAAAACTTTCGTGCTTCCACTTATTGAGTTGTTATAAACTGGTGATACCAATACAATAACATCAGATGCAAGCATATCGCTTCTAATCAAATTCATAGAATCTGAGCACAAATACATTCCCGTTTTAAAGCATTCCTGACAACCAGAACAAAATTGAATGTTCTCCATTCCATGCGAAAGGAATTCGATAGACTCAGGAGCTGACATTTTTAGCAACTGCATGAACTGATCAATCCACATACAACAAACAGAGTTGGCTCTATGCCGACTTCCGTTAAAAACAAAAACTTTCATCGCTTATTTTCCATCCACTTTGACTTATGCAAACAATCCATCAATGACCTCTCGCACCAAAAATCTATTATGTAGGAAAGCGCAAAGAGGAAACTATACTGACTCAGGTTTGGTGTACAAACAGATTATAATAGATTCCTTTTTTATTCATTAACATTTCATGGGTTCCAGATTCTACAATTTTTCCACCATCAATTACAAGTATTTTATCGGCGTTTTTGATTGTTGATAATTTGTGCGAAACAATTATTGTTGTGATATTTAATTGTGCTAACTTACGATACAGACCTTCTTCATTTATTGAATCCAACGATGATGTAGACTCATCGAAAATCAGCAATTCAGGATGTCGGATAATTGCACGCGCAATCGCCAATCTCTGCACCTGTCCACCCGAAAAGTTAGATGATGAAGCAGAAATAACTGTCCTTAAACCCAATGGCATAGATAAAACATCATTTTTTAAATTAACAATATCCAGAGCATTGAACACATCGCTTTCTGTGATGGATTTGTCTCCAAATGTAACATTATTTAGAATTGTGTCATTGAGGATAAATGCGTTTTGCGGAACAAATGCAATGTTTTTAGAGAAGTAACAATCATCAATGTAATCTAATTTATAACCATTCAATTTTATATCACCCTTTACAGGCTGATATAGACCTGACAATAATTTTAATATTGTAGTTTTTCCACTGCCAGAGGCTCCAACTATGGCAACCTTTTCATGCTGCTTTACAGAGAAAGAAACATTTTTTAAAATATAATTTGTTGATGCATTATAAGAGAATGAAACGTCCTCAAATGTAAGCAGTTTGAACTCTTTCGGATTGATGTGTTTGTCTTTTTTTTGACTTTCTTCATCAAGAAAATCGTTTAAATATTCAAGAGACGACTTATATGTAGATGTATTAAGAAAAAGAGTGAAAAAAGAGATTGCAGATGAATAGTAGGTTCCCATTAATGAATATACAGCAACAAGCTCGCCGACGCTTAGAGTATCTTCCGGTAATATAATCAACAGATATAGTATTCCAAAAACTGGAACGAACATTGTAAAATAGCTGACGATTTGGTTGAGATTCAATGAAACTGAATCTGTTTTCAAGGTAACCTTGCTAAACTTGTGGAGCGATTCATAAGATCTGTTCAAAAACATTTTTGAAAGATGCATTGATCGAATTTGAAACATATCTTGAACCGTTTCTGTGTTAAGAACACTTAACTGCTCGTTTTCGTGAATCTGTTCGTTTCTCATCTTTAGGAGTATTTTATTCGAAATTACCACATAAAGAATTGCTAATAATGAAGTAGCAACGAGAAGCGGCATAAGTATGGGATAATGGGCACTCAAATATACAAGGATAACAAATGTCGATGTTCCCAAAACAACAAATTGAGGAAACACAGAACTAATAATTGACTGAAATTGTGAAAGGACATTTATGCGAAACAGTATATTTCCCTGCGATCTATTATCATAATATGAATATGGAATTTCAAATAAATGTCGAATGGCGTTCTCGTACAGTGCATTATATACATCGACTTGGCATCGTGTTATTATATTATTTTTTAGGAAAGAAAACAGGGTAAAAAAAGCCACTAATCCTAAAGCTATTAAGGCAAACTGAACTATAGCCGGAGTTCTTGATTTCACCAGTGTATCTACGATGTTCTGTAATAAAATCGGAACCAAAAGAGAAATTGAATATGCCAAAAGTGAAAAAAACAGAATTTTTACGAGAGTACCTCTAAATTCAAATAAATATGGTTTTATATGTCGTAAGGTTCCAATGTCACCTTTTCGAACACAAAACTTTTTTGAAGGTGTTGGAATAATTAAGTAATGGGCAAATTGAGATGCATATGGAATGGAGTCTTTCTTGTTTAGAGAGTATGTGCTTTTGCCTGTTGCGGGATCAAAAACAATTAACTTCTTTCCTCTCTTTTGAGCCACGACAAAATGCTGAGTATTTAAATATAATATACACGGAGCTTCGTATTGATGATCCAGATATTCAATCAAATCATCAATTCTCAATACTTTAGTATCCATATTTATGCTCTTATATATCTCACAAATCCCATCAATAGAGATTCCATCTCGACCGATATTAAACTGCTTTCTATAAAAAGCTAATGGTTGATTGAATGAATAAGCACTTGCTAGCATAGAAATGCAGCAAAGCCCACAGTCTGATGTAGTTGTTTGATAAATCATTGGGATTTTTTTCATGTTTACAATCATTTCTTTCACCGTTTGATAAAACAAAACCGTAGCCGTATTATAACTCCAAACCCTATAAAATTATTCTTGGAAAAACAATTCACACTTGTATTGCAAGTCCTTTTTTATTTGATATACTTTATACGGATGCTCCTTAGTACACGTAGAATGGCTTGTCAAGAAAAATTATAATTCTACTCCATATAGGCCTGCTGCAAGTGTATTGGGAATATTGTGATTTATCAATCTTAAATGCTCGTAGAGAACACCGGTAATACCCGTCATAAATGATTCGTATGGATAGGAAATGCCGGTTACCCACTGAATGCTCATGGGATTCACATTTAAATATATATTAGGAAAAGATTTCTTCTGCTTTGAATTATCTTTAAGATAATTCAAAACAGAAGCTACTCCGTAAACACCATGGCAAAGACATAATTGTTTGCAAGACAGTAAAACATTTAGATATTTTTCTTCAAGATAGCTGTTCAGTGAACTTTCAAACACCTCTTTGGTAGATTTGTTTAAGGTGGCCGTATATCCAATTACTCTTGCCAGTATTTGTCCAGCAATGCCATTACACCAACTGGGCAAACATGAATGCTCAGAAGATTCTTTAAACATATGATCATCAGCCTTTATACATTGTTCAAGCTTATTATAATCAATTGGAATTAACTTTGATATCATTGCAACAGTTGCAATATTTCCGGAAATACCATGGGCAAAACCAATTTCGCTAAAAGTACCATTAAGGAAAGAGTAAAAAAACGCATCAATGTATTTGCGCGAAATGTAATCGAAATCATCAAAGAATGCAATGAATATTTTGTTATCGTTTCTCAAAATTTCTGCCAGAAGATATATTGTCCCACTAAACCCGTGCATAAAATCAAAATCGTTTTCTGCATTTTCAAATCGCTGTTGCAAAAGTTTGTCTATGATTGTTTTTATTAAATCGAAAACGCATGCGTAATCGGTCTTGTCATCAAACATTAGATACTCATTATATTTTATATATAATGAACTCCCCCAAAAACCATATAATGAAAAGGCATTTTTTTCAGCAATCTTTGACGGGTTCTTTAGAGCATCTTTTGCGTTTTCCAACAATCTGTCTGCATATAGCTTATCCTCTGGTTTGGAAAACACTTTTGCGTATGCCAAAATATAGAAAATTATACCTCCTTGAGCATAAAAATCCGGACATATCGTTGATAAACATGCAGGAGTTTGTGTATCTTCAATAGCTGTTGGAATAATCATAGATGCGTGAGTGGAATCTACAGGGCACTCGCTGATTTTTAGATATTTTAGAAATTCTTCGCACCATTCTTTTGAGGCTTCAAGATACTCTGTAGTATAATTATCATAACCGTTAATATAAAAAATATTGTCAAAATTATGGATTGTATTTGAAGAATCCAAATTTGCAGAGTGCAAAAAAATCGACATTGCAATTAAACGCTCTTGATATTTAATGGTTGTTTCGTCAAGATGAAGTAGCTTTTCCAAAATAGTCTCTTTAGCAGAGAATTGGTAATATCCCGGACAAATAATTCTACCGTCTGCAAATAAATCATTCTTGCAGAATTCGCTATAGAAAATCGGTATGTTTCCTCTTTTCATTTCAGAAATTTCATATTCGAGTCGTGTCGTACCATATTTTGCATCACTTTTGAAATTTTCACGTAAAATATCAAATAGAGCTTCTCGATTTTCTTTTGTTCTTTCGCAACATGGTTTATGTGACTCATCAATAAACTTTGAATAAGTATAGGTTGGTCTTAATAATTGGCGAACTTTCATCTTCGAATATTGTGGGTCAGAAACAACTTGTAGCACAGAATTTTTTCTTTTTATTATTTCGGTGCATCCCGCGTTGAATCCAGCAAGAAGCATCCCTATAACATCTTTTTCTTGTGCACAGCCCAATTTTGAATGTAATGCTGAAAGTTTTGGCGTTTCGTTAACTAGAACATATTTATATTTGATGTCTAGTTCCACATCGTCAACAATCATCGGAACCTCGATTTTATTTGACTTCATCGTTTCTGCAAATAGTCCACTCACGTCGTAATCGAATACATCAGTGGGTAAATTAACGGGAAGCATCCGACTCTGCAAAACACTTGATTCTAGTGTCTTACCTATTTGATTTTGTTCAAAATTATGTTTTTGAGCAGAAACAACCGTTTCGCAATCAATAATTCTTGGCGAATCCATACAACAAACGACATTTTCTGAGTGCATGTCGGTCGATGAACACAAATACATAACAGCGAGATAAACCCCAGCTCGATAATAATAATTTTTAACAGCACTAATGTTATTAGCCATCTGGTATATTATTGGCCGATGCCATGAATGTGTTGTATCGCCCCAAAAGTCAGTTTGATTATTCTCTATGCTTTGTGGCGAAACAATGGTAAGTAGCTCCTCAAAGAAACGATCCGTTAAACATGCTCGTGGCTTATAAAACAGTGTGCCATTTTCAAATTCCACTTCACACACATTTTTACCATTATGTGTATCGCCCATTCCACTATGTATTGCAATCATCTTTCCGTATATAAAATTAAAATGATTTTCCAAATCGGCTTTATCTTTCTTATAGCTTTGTACGATTTCACCAATCATATCATAGTAATTATTTATATACTGGTCAACATCATTTTCTAATAATTCATACTTGTCAAAAATGTATTTCCTGTATTTTTTCGTTGTTGACAGCTTTCTAAAATGAGAAAATCGTGATTCTACAGTCGAATCATTGATGATATGATTATTGCGAGCTTCAGAATATTCTTTAATCCAAATGCTTGATAATAGATTAGCAATAGCATTTGTAAGTTGAGTTAGTACTTGCCCATATAGCGTTTCTCCGCATTCATCTCTCAGTAGCGAATTCTGAGAATTTTTTTCATTTACAATCGATGCTGCACACTCCATTATGATACTTAAAAATTCATCTTTCATTTTTATCGCCTCAGCTTTTGACAATTATAGAGCGTTCCTTCGTTGCAAATTAAAGCACCGCTGTATCGTCTTGTCAATTAAATTATCACCAAATAATCCCAATCAAGTACTTTGTCTTTTGTGCTGTTTTAGCCTTGACAACTAGAAAAATGCACCTATAATATTGATTTGCATTCCGGATTTAATTGGCTGTTTTTTGTGTTAATTATATGAAAGGAACATGCTGCTATGAATTCTAATGAAAAACATGAAGAAATTGACTGCGCTGAACTTGAACGGTTGGCTGCTTTTGGTGGTTCTGATGATAGTCAAATTAACCCCTGTTCTGATGTTGCAACGACTACAGCTATTATTAGCGCACTCTCGTCCGTTGTTTCTGCAATTTCTGCTATTTCTACTGCGATGACCAAGGTGCCTGCTTGTAAACCTAAGGGTTGACTTTTTGATTCCGGAATGCAGATTGCCTTATTTTGGACAGCTTTTTGATAGAGTAATCTTTCACTAAAAAAGCGTAAGCACCTTAGATTCTCAAAAAAGTCTAAGGTGCTTATTTTATTTGCAATGTTTAACAAAAAGTCAGTCTTCCAATTTACTATTATCGTAGCTAAGCGAGGGATAATGTTCAACCTCACCACCCAGCACAAGCTGAGCATACTCCGACGGCTTATTGTATAACAGGCGGTAGAAAAACTGGATTTTCTGGACGTATTCGCCATCGACCTTTTCCGCTTTGGATACCAGAATCTTGTCCAGCTGATCGTGTTCAGCACGGCCTTCCCGTTCGTACTGCTCAATCTTTTCGGTCAGTCCAGCCTGTTCTGTGTCGTAGCAATCTGCAAGCATTTGAAAACGTTTCTCCGGGAGAAGTCCTTTTGATACGTCCTCATAAAGTTTTGCATATTCGACATTTTTGTTGGTTCGTGGTACACTACAATCAATCCATGCGAATCAGTTGGAGGTGATTGTGTTGCTTTCCCTGTACTTAGCTGTTCTTGACGATCAAAGCAATAAAAAACAATTTATAGATCCTTATTTAACATTTCAACAGATGAACTCCTAGGACTGGATGCGCCAGAAGTACTATCTCTTTCTGGATTGACTGGTGCGCAAAAGAAAACTTTAATTAAACTCCGTAATGAACTGCTTTCACCAAGTCAAAAAGGAAATGATCTTTCCCCACAACAAATGGAGATTTTACAGGATGTTATAAAAGCCTTTGGCTGATAGTTAGCTTACAAATATGGTGTGAGTACGCGGCAATCATCCGTTCTGATATGTCCCCCGATGCTGGAAGTCCAGTGTTGGGGGACATATTGTTATGTATGAATCCGGTTTTGTTACAAATTTTCTCCATTTTGCTACAAAATCGTGGACTTTGATCGGCTCTTGTGTTTTGATATCATCAATAGTAATAATAAAAGCTGAACTGGAGGTGGTTCCGGTGCAGAAGATATAAAATACAAACATTAGTTTTCATTAAAATGTATTGTGGAGGATTTGATATGAGAAAGCAGATAATAAGTTTACTGGTTGCCATATTGGTATTTGTGGCAATGGTTCCAGCAGCCTTCGCCGCAAATAATCAGCAACTCGCTGCAAGACTTGAAGGTGATAGCACGACTTCGTCATTGGTACTGCTTGATGAAGTTTGTGTGGCTACGGATTCGTACGGAAATTCATATGTTATAAATCCTGATGAACGCACATGGGTAAGCGAAAATACAGTAACTGTATTCAAATTCTATGATGCAGGTATCCGTGATAATCGTCATTATTATGAAGTACATATGAGTTCACAGGTCTTTGATTCGTATTACTATTACACATATCATACTTTCCAGATTAAACCTTCCGGAAATAGTGAATGGTGGACACATAATGTAACACATCAATCGGCCGATCACAAAACTATTGTTGCCGATAGCATGAACTATTCGTATCCTGTTGGAAGTGAACCTAAAAAGCCAACCGTTTCGGTGAAAGCATCGTTTAGCATTAAAAACTACGGAAGCTTTACGCTGAAAGCTGTAACTTTAAGCAGACCGGAAAGCTTATAATGAGGGGAGAACAGAAATATGACCAACGAAGATACCACTGATTTTGATGAGCACTTCGCTAAAATTTCGTCCTATATTGTGGACACATTGCACGGCGTTCCACTTGAGATGACCGAGGATGAAAAAGAACAATTTCGCATACAGGTTATTTCAAATCAGTATGCAGAACGGTTGCTAAGTGAAGCCGAAAAGACAGAAACGTATAGAGGTTTATCAAAAATTGATATTCTCCATACAGTTTCTATCCCTCAACTGGCTAGAACAATCCCACTTAAAGGTTTGAATCTCAGTTTAGAAAAATACAGAATGCCGGATGGTGTAATAATAGAGGTTGAGAGTTCGTCACATTATTTGGGGTCATTTAGTGAGAAAAATGATTCTTCCACAAATTGGATAGAAAAGATCATGGAGGGTGTCGGTATTCACTAGATGGATTCTCAAGAAGCATAAACAGCCCGCTATTTGCAGAGAATTCTGGAAAAAAATTGAAGAAAGCATCCTTCCGGCAACAGCACCCCGGACGTTTGTGAACTCTCACAACAGAGATCAAGAACCAATCCCTGCTTTGCGCTTACACCGTTTTGGTGACATTTTTTCTCCGTCTTGCTACAATATTGTGGATTTTTTTCTATTTGTGCTTTGCTATTATCAACATCTAAAATGAAAACCGTGATGGAGGTGATTCCAATGCAGATAATTTCCTTGAAAACAAGTTGAGCATGAGTTGAGGTACATTTATGAAATTTAGCGTACCGGAAATCTTGACAATTGTATCGACAGCAACAGTCATGGCGATTGCTTTTCTTGTGATTGCAAAGTACCTTATTCGATATGCTGTCACATTTTATGCAAAAATAAAAGGAGATGACTCAAAATGACCTTGAAGAAAAGATTGCTTGCGCTTTGTATGGCGGTGGTTATGGTCTTTTCGCTTTGTTCTATCTCTGCTTTTGCAGCGGCCCCAACGGATGACAAACAACCTGTTGTTATTGGAAGGTATGATGCACCTCTAAGCGAGTGCTTGGAACCTAGCATGGCTATGCAGGTAGGAATTGCTAACGTTCGGGTTAATTCCTACGCAACCTATGATAAGAATGATGGCGTACAGGTTCATGTTGAACTTTACGTTCCGTGGTACTCATCGCCAAAGCCGGAATTTACAGGTATGACAGGAAATGTCAAACTTACCATGAATGGCCAATCGACAAGTAAATACTTCTCTGAAGTCGCAACCGGGGACGAAACGATTAGTACAGATGTGGATACCGGTAGGAAAGCTAGTAGCGGAACAAGCGGTACAGTATTTGTTTCTGGAACTGCTGTAGCATTGAATGCTTTGGCAAACGGTGGCCAGTTCTCCATTTCCTACGACATCACGATTCCGTAATAAAAGCATTAGATAATGGGGATAAAAGCCACGATTCTTTAGAGCCGAAAGAAAAGAATCGTGGCTTTGTACGTTTGAATTATGGAGCAAGCCAAATGAATAAGAAATTGGAATTTTTTAGCAGTATGGCGATTGCCTTTATAGTTTTGATATTGGTCTTTCTTTGCATTCGTTTTTCAGGTCAGGGAAAATTTACTACACATGGAGGAACCAATCCGTCTGATGTAAAATGTATTTATACTTCAGTTTGGCCGGATAATGAATACACTAGGCTTATTTGTGAGCCGGAAAGTGGAACGATAGAATATATATTGGATGGCTCTAATGCTGGGTATTATGCAATCTTTTATAATAATATCTCTGAAGAAGAAATACAAAAATATATTGACCAATTGAAAACCTTAGGATACGCTGAAGAGGCATCGGCTTCAGAAAGCGTTTCGACAGGCGTTTTGCTAAGAAAAGATGAAACATGGATAAGCATTGCATACTCAGAGGGAGGATTTGGAATCCGGATTTCAGTAGAAAAATCCTGAATAAAAGAGATGCTGGGGAATTCCGGTTATCCCTATATTGGGGCGGCAGAAGAAAAAAATACTCTTTACAAATATTTGAAATCTATTTCTACAGATGAAGAATATGCTGAAATAGCATCAAGAATCCTAGACGAATGGCTGTCGGAAAGTGATGGCTCCTAATTTTATCAAAAAAGTGGTGATTCCAATGCAGAAAAAATAAAACCCATATTTCAAAAATATAGATGAAAAGGTAAAACAAAAATACTTTCACGTTGTACTGCTTGTGCTTTGGCATTAGTATTCTTTTTCACTGCACTTACGCAGACTGTTTTTTTGCAGACTCGACAAACCATAACGTTAAATGGTTCTTCCAAACGATTTTGAAAAAGCTGTGGAAAAGTCCGATAAATGCGAACGTGCATTAAGAAACATAATAACTACCAGTCATTTGTTTTTATAGTGACTTTCCAAGATAACTGTTAGTATTATAGGAGGTTTTATGAAAGGCAATAGTTTGAATTACAAGAAGATTGTATGTGCCTTGCTAACATTCTGCATAGTGATAACAATATTGTTGCAAAATGTTTATGCTGTAGGCAACTCAATAACAACAGAAGTACTTCGTCCATCAGAAGCGTTAGCCGATTCGGAAATAGTTTCCTATTTGCGTGATACAAATAAATTAGGGGAATTTTATCAAGCACAAAATGTAATTAAACAAAATTATAACACACAAACAGCACGATATGCAGCACAAAGTCTAAATGAATCCGGAATATCGGCAATCGATGTCGAGGAAATTAGAAACAAGTACGGACTTTTACTTCCAAATGAATCGAAAAGTGGTATAATTGATAATGGCTATATGTGCGTGCAGAAAAAATCAAATCGGATTTTTGGAGTTTGGTATTTCTATTATACGATTTCGGACTCTGCTTTTTCTATTCATGCAGCACTTATAGATTATAATGATCCATTGGATAAAGTAACTGGAACTGTCACACGCTATACTTTAAATGATACATCGTGGGTTAGGCAAACGCAACGAACAATTGATTCGAAAAATGTAATGAATGGCGTTGTGGACACGTGGTGGGTAAGTAAGTGGGCAGTAAAAGAAAAATTTGAATATGACTTGGTTATTGTTGACAATGGCGTAACAAATCGTTTTAATAATATCAACAAAAACGATTATTGTCGGTACAATTTCGATGCGCAACCATATAATTCTTTTACGGCAAATGGTGGTCAACGACATCATTTTGTTTCCCAATCAGCATTAAGCTCTAATAGTTATAACTCAAATACAGCATATTGTATCAGAATGATGACAGCAGACCACAGAAAAACTGGTAGTTACGGGAACTCTTCTTATGTCAATCAAGAATCGCAAATGTTAAGAAACCGGCAATACGAAGCACTTCTAAGAAAAGAAGTCGATGATTTGAAATCAAAACAAGATTGCGATGGCATTGCAGGAACATTGCAGCAAAAATATAACGATGAAGTTGTAACATGCCTTTTTCAGTATGAGAGGTTATTTGGCATCCGTTAAACACTTTTGAAGATATGAAGGTTTTGCTATGAAAGAGATAATTATAGAACCGCATATTGGAATTGGACTATTAAAATTAGGCATGACATCAGATGAACTAGAAAATGCTCTTCTAGAAATGAAGAAACATTGGTCGAATTCTTCTGATGAAGCAATGCAAATGGAATGTTGTGCGGAAACCGATGACCCTAATTTGATAACCGGACGATATATGGATAACGCTTCGTTCTTTCTTGTGCAGTACCGGAACGGAAAAGCTACTGAAATCGGCATCCAGCGTGATTTGTCTAAAGTGGCATCAATAAAATTGTTCGGGATGGATATGTTTAATACAGCCGCCGAGTGTATTATTGATAGCTTAATGAAAAAGGACAACGTTATTTGCAACGAAAAGGACTTGCAACTGGGAACGGAATATTTTTTTCCCGAAATTGGAGTCCGACTCTGGAGAGAGCGAGCATTTCATCCCAAACTGTTGAAAGACCCGCTATACATGGAAGAAATGCAAGCGGTATTAGAAGACGAATATCAGTATCAGTATTTTCAGATGATTACCATAATAGGCTAAACTACTAACTAAGCAACAGCCCTCTATTTGCAACGACTGCAAGTAGAGGGCTGTTTTGTCTGCTTTGGATATTTTAATTAAAGGTTAGTCTTCCATTCTACCGTGGTCACAACCAAGTGAGAGATAGTGCTCAATCTCACCAATCAGCACAAGCTGGGCGTACTCCAAAGGATTATTATACAGCAGCGCGTCCAGTTTTGCCCGCTGTGTGGGGCATGGCAGTACTTGCTCATCAAAAATCAACGCGGTCGTCCACTGTATTTCAATACAGAAGCAGACGACCGCATTGACTTTTTTACGAGATGAGGTCTCTTTTTTCTCTCTTAAGTCACCTAACCGCACTACCCTGCATCACAGGCGTTGACGATGATATCCATGTCGGAGCGGTTCATCAGGTCTTTCAGGATGCCAAACTGCTTTTTGGTACCAGCAGACACCAGATTTTCATTATCTATCTTTTTGTATTAAGGTCCACAGCAATCTAATCCCACATTAAAACGAGAAAATGCTTAATTGTTCTCCTCAAAGTTCTCTACCTGTTCCATGACCTTTTTGAGAACTTCGGGGCTGTACTGCGGGGGATATCACGCTTTTCAAAGAACGAGCCGGAGTTGCGCGCAGCGCGCAGATAATCCCGGCAGTTAAACAAAATCTGATCAAGGTTGAGAGCTTTTTCTTCAGCCTTCGTCTTTGCCATGGCGTTTTTCTCCAATCTGAAAATTACAAATTGCGGACAAAAAGGACGCATTGTTGTGGCAAGCAGTGCATTCGTGCGCACAAATGCAAATTTTGCGTTGCAAAATGCTTGTT